>Ga0180217_1000432_pt1 | contig 69673 bp, 73 predicted proteins | sample eDN3rd37CBELigOP_FD_128521 | JGI IMG/M metagenome (GOLD analysis project Ga0180217, IMG submission 128521) | Enriched Organic Plus compost microbial communities from Emeryville, California, USA - eDNA 3rd pass 37_C BE-Lig OP (version 2) (version 2) ...
GATCGATAGCACCGTCCTGAACCTGGCAATCCCGGCGCTCACCGCTGAGCTGGAACCGACCGCGACCCAGGTGCTCTGGATCGGCGACATCTACTCCATCGCCATTGCCGGCCTGCTCGTCACCATGGGGAGCCTGGCCGATCGCATCGGGCGAAAGCGCCTGCTGCTTATTGGCTCGACGGCGTTCGGTCTGGCGTCGCTGCTCGCCGCACTCGCGCCATCCGCAGAGGTGCTGATTGCCGCACGTTTCGCACTGGGTGTCGCCGGCGCGACGATCATGCCTTCGACCCTCTCGCTGATTCGCAACATCTTCGAGGTGCCGCAGGAACGCACCCGCGCGATCGCGATCTGGTCCGCCGCCGCATCGAGCGGCATCGCCCTGGGCCCGCTCGTGGGCGGAGCGCTGCTCGATCGCTTCTGGTGGGGCTCCGTCTTTCTGATCAACATCCCGGTGATGCTTGTAGTGGTGGCGCTCGGAGCCTGGCTGCTGCCGGAGTCGAAAGACCCGAGGCCCGGCCGACTCGACCTGACCTCGAGCGCCCTCTCGATGGTGGCGATCGTTCCGCTCGTGCTCGCGATCAAAGACGTCTCGATCGGCGAGTCCGGCATCAGAACGATCATCGCCTTGATCGTGAGCGCGATCGGCGGGCACCTCTTTGTTCGCAGGCAGACGAGGATCCCCACACCCATGCTCGACGTGCGCCTCTTCCGGGTACCGGCGTTCACCGGGGCGGTGCTTGTCGCGTTCATCTCGGTCTTTGCGCTTAGCGGTTTCACGTTCTTCTATTCCCAGTACCTCCAGCTCGCACGCGGACTCAGCCCGCTTGAGGCGGGCGTCACGCAGATCCCTGTCGCCATCTCCGTGATGGCCGCCATGTTCTTCGTCGGGTTGCTGCTCGCGCGGCTCGGCAGGGGCAAGGCCATGGCCGTCGCACTCATCCTCGCGGCGGCGGGACTGGCGTTGGTGGCGCTCTTCGAGAGCAGCGAGCACCTGGTCTGGCTGATCCTCGCCCTGCTGCCGATCGGTCTCGGAATCGGCATCGCCGAGACCCTGAGCGTGGACGCGGTCGTGTCCGCGGTGTCGCCAGCGAAGGCGGGTGCCGCGGCATCCGTGTCGGAGACCGCCTACGAGCTCGGGGTTGCCATGGGCATCGCCGTGCTCGGTTCGCTCTTGACCGCCCTGTATCGCCTGCAACTGGTGGTGTCCGCCGACGTGCCGGCTGCCCTCAAGGCGCAGGTGCGCGACTCGCTTGCCTCCGCGGCTTCGGTGCTCGACCCTTCGAGTCCGGGTCTGCATCACGCGCAGCAGGCCTTTGTCTCATCCATGCAGATGACGACGCTCGTCGCGGCCGCGGTCATGGCCGTCGCGGGCGTCGTCGCCTGGAAGTGGATCCCGAGCGAGCGCGGCTCGAGTAACGTGGACCACTAGCCCACATCGTTCACGAGCACGAAAGGGTGATGCAGATGTCGCGCACCGCAGGCCGAAGCCCCGATGCGACCAAGCGACAGATCCTCGACGCCGCGGCACGCCTCATCGGATCCCGCGGCACAGCGGTGCCCGTCGCCGAGATCGCGGAAGCGGCGGGCGTGTCGAAGGGCGGACTGCTCTACCACTACCCCAGCAAAGAGGACCTGCTGCACGGCCTGGCGACGGACCTGCTCGAGCGGTTCCGCGCGCTCGTCATGCAGACCGCCGACGCGCACGAACCCCTGACTGACGGCCGCGGTCCCGCGCCGGGCAGGCTGACGCGGGCGTACATCCGCGTGAGTCTTGCCGAAGCCGTCGACCTGGTAGGGCTGCGCGACTACATCGCGCTCGCCGCCCACCTGATGTTCGAACCCCACCTCGTGGAGCTGGCCACACAGGATGCCGAGCGGTGGCGCGAGATGCTCCTGGCCGACGGGCTCGACGAATCGGTGGTGCGCCTCGTCGTCGCCGCAGCTGACGGCGGGAGCAGCACCCCGCTCTGGGGTGCCGTGCTGAACGAAGCGGACCTTGGCGCACTCGAGGCGGACCTCATCGCGCTCACCTACGCTGGCAGAGGAGCCTGATGATCCGGGATCTCATCGCCGACCCGGCTGCACGGCTCCGTTCGCGTAAGCTGCTGGCCGAGGTGTTCCACGACGTGATCAGCGGATGATCCCGCCGGCCGTGAGGTCTCGCGAGATCGCCTCCGACGCGAGCTGTACTCTGGCCACGAGCTCGGCATCTCCCGGCACGCTCGGGTCAAGCCACTCGTCGTGCAACTCACGGGGAATCACGAGCGGCATGCGGGACTCGCCCCGAGACGAGATGACGCTCGCCGCCTCGCCGACCCCGTGCCTGGTCACCATGGAGTAGCTCAGCCCCATGCGAGCAGGTGCTGCGGGGGTGGGGCGATCCTCGACCGCAGCACTCGCCTGCTGCTCGCGAGGCGACTCGATGCGCCGAGGTGCTACGATCGCGGCGATTGCGAAGAGTTCGCCGTCGGGCAGCTGCCAGCGCTTGCCGCCCTCGGTGTACCAGGTCGCGGGGAGCAGCGCACGGTGCTGGAACGGCCCCTTCCACCTGGTGGCCAGGGCGTCGTCGCGCGAGTTGAAGGCGCTGAACTTCGCCGGAACCCCGCCGACGTGCAGCCACCACCAGGCGAGCTCGAGCGCCCGTCCGCCGTCGGCGTCGGGCAGGATGATCGGGTTCAGGTTGACGCCGCGCTTCTGGGAGCGCGTGGTGTTGGCCTTGCCGCCCCAGTCCCGCATCCACTCTTCGAGCAGCAGCCGGTTCTCCCGCTCGTCGAGCGGTTCGAGGTCGAAGACGTGCTCGGGCACGAAGGGCCCGGTGCCGAGCCCGTAACTAGCGCACATGCCATCAGGATACGCCCGCTTCGCCGCTTGACCTCGCGCGGCATCGAATGCGTACGCATAAGTTGATTCTTCAACTTTTTTCGGAGATTCCGGAATACGTGGCGCGGCGGCCCGGTTGTTCCCTGTGCAAATATATTGGTCCTCCGCTCCTGGAGGCCCCAGCACACGACAGAAAGCATCATCAATGACTCGCACCATCGGATACATCGTCGGCAGCATCTCGAGCACCTCCATCAACCGCACGCTCGGTCTCGCGCTCGAAAAGCTCGCTCCCGAAGACGTGGAGCTGGTGGAGATTCCGATCAAGGATCTGCCCTTCTACAGCCCCGACTACGACGCCGACTTTCCGCAGGTCGCCCGCGACTTCAAGCAGGCCATCGATGAGGCCGACGGGGTCATTCTGATCACCCCCGAGTACAGCCGCTCCATTCCCGGCGTGCTGAAGAACGCGCTCGACTGGGCCGCTCGCCCCTACGGGCAGGGCTCCTTCAACGGCAAGCCGACCGCGGTGATCGGCGGTTCGGGCGGCAATGTCGCAACGGCAGCGGCCCAGCAGCACCTGCGCGCAATCCTCACGCACTTCAACGCCATCACGCTCGGCCAGCCCGAAGGGTTCGTGCAGATGACCCCGGGGCTGATCACTGAGACCGGCGAGGTGACGAATGAGGGCACGGCAGGGTTCCTGCGCGGGTTCCTCGAGGCATTCAACCTGCTCATCTCGCGCGTCGAGCACGCGCGTCAGTTCGCGGCCTAATCTCGCACGGGCCTCAGCTCGGGCGTCCGTACGCCTCGAGCAGGCGCAACCAGATCTCGCTCACCGTCGGGAACGACGGCACCGCGTGCCACAGTCGCTCGATGGGGATCTCTCCCACGATCGCCGTGGTTGCGGCGTGCAGCAGTTCGGCGACGTCGGGGCCGACGAAGGTCGCGCCGACGAGGGTCCGACGATCCTCGTCGACGATCATGCGGGCGAGTCCCTCGTAGCCCTCGCGCAGTAGGCTCGCCCCCGCGACCTGACCCGGGTCGAAGTCGACCGTGCGGGCGTGCACCCCGCGCTCCCGGGCCTGCGCCTCGGTCAGGCCGACGGCCGCCACCTCCGGGTCGGTGAACACCACCTGCGGCACCGCGTAATGGTCGGCCGTCGCGACGTGGGCACCCCAGGTCTCGTCGCGCACGCGCTCGCCCCTGGCTCGCGCCGCGATCACATCGCCTGCGGCGCGAGCCTGATACTTGCCCTGATGCGTGAGCAGCGCACGCCCGTTGACATCTCCCACGGCGTACAGCCAGTCGAATCCGCGCACGAGCATGGTGTCGTCGACCTCGAGGTGGCCGCCTGCCTCAAGGCCCACGGACTCGAGGCCGAGGTCCTCGGTGGCGGCGGTGCGGCCGGTCGCGACCAGCACCTCGGCGGCCGTGATCGCACCGGCACTCGTGTGCACGGTCACTCCGCGCTCGTCCCGACTGACGCGCTCGGTGGTGGTGTCGGTCCTCACGGTGACGCCCCTGTCGCGGAGCGCGGCCGCGACCCGCTCGCCGGCGAAGGGCTCCATGCCGCCGAGCAGCCCATGCCTGGCAATCACCGTGACCTCGCTGCCGAGCGCCGCGAAAGCGGTCGCCATCTCGGCCGCGACGACGCCCCCGCCGATGATCGCGAGGCTCACAGGAACCTGCTCGACACTCGTCGCGTCACGACTACTCCACGCCCCAGCCTCGGCGAGGCCAGGGATCGAGGGCATCCGCGCGACCGAGCCTGTCGCAACGGCCACAGCGTGTCGAGCGGTCAGCACGGTCACGCGGCCCTCCGCGTCGGTGACCGTGACCTCGCGTTCACCGCTCAGGCGGCCGTGTCCGCGCACGAGGTCGATTCCGGCGCTCTCGAGCCAGCGCACCTGCCCCTCGTCCGACCAGTTGCTCGTGAACGCGTCGCGCCGTTCGAGCACCTTCGCCAGGTCAAGCTCGCCGGTGACCGCTTCGGCCGCGCCGGGCACGGCCCGCGCCGCACTGAGCGCCTGCGGCGAGCGCAGCAACGCCTTCGAAGGAATGCACGCCCAATACGAGCACTCGCCTCCGACCAGTTCGGCCTCAACGATGACGGTGTCGAGGCCGCCCTGCGATGCGCGGTCCGCCACGTTCTCGCCGACTGCTCCTCCGCCAATGACGATCAGATCTGTTTCCCTGCGGTTCATGCTTCTCTGCCTTCGTGATTCTCGGCGGCCGTCACGACCGTGTTCTACGAGTATCAGTCTGACCGCTCATCGTCACAGTGGCAAGCCAATTGCGACCCAGGTAGCATTGAGGTATGAAGCTGAGTGTGAGTCTGAGCGAGCGCGATCTCGCAGCACTCGACGAGTACATAGAACAGATGCAGCTGCCATCGCGCTCCGCTGGCATCCAGCGCGCGATCCGACTACTCCGAGGGCCGGAGCTTGCGGCCGAATACGCCGAGGCGTTCGCCGAGTTCGAAGCCACGACGGAACAGCAGGCGTGGGATGCCGCGCAGGCAGACGGGCTCGGCGATGAAGCGTGGTGAGATACGCTACGTCGACCTGGACCCGGTGCGGGGAAGCGAAGCGAACAAGCGCAGACCCGCGGTCGTCGTCAGCAACGAGCATGCGAACCAGGCGGCGGTGGGCCTCGGCAGGGGCGTGATCACCGTCGTGCCCTTGACGAGCAATACGACGCGGGTGCTCTCATTCCAGGTGCTCCTGCACGCTCGTGAGACCGGTCTGCCGAGGGACTCCAAGGCGCAGCCTGAGCAGATTCGGGCGGTGTCGGTGCACCGCATCGGCGAGGTCGCGGGCTGGGTGCCCCCGAAGCTGATGCGCGAGATCGATGCGGCGATCCGGGTGCACCTGCAACTGTAGGTGCCGCGTCAGGTTGCCGGGCCCCGCGGTATTGCTCGGCCGGGTGCCCTCCCCTTGCTACGAGTGCCGCTGTCGAGCAGCAGCACCCGTCGCACCCCGCGAGCGCCGCGGCAGCGTCGCAATCGCGACGCCCACGAGGCAGACCGCACCGCCCACGAAGGCCAGCGGGGCGGGCACCTCGCCGAGCGCGAACCACGACACCAGCACCACAAGCGCGGGCACGGCGTAGGTCGACGAAGCGAGCTTGCCGGCGCTGGTGCGGCTGAGTGCGTAGCCCCAGGTGAGGAACGCGATCGCGGTGGGGAACACGCCGAGGTACACTACGCCGAGAGTCGAGGCGAGCGGCGCACGCCCAAGTTCGTGCACGAGCCCGCCGACGAACGGCAGGCACACGATCGCGCCGATCACGCAACCGATCCAGGTCAGGGTGAGCGCATCGATGCTGCGCAACAGCGGCTTCTGCACCACGGCGGCCACGGCGTAGAGCACTGCGGCGGCCAAGCCGAGCAGCACCCCGATCAGGTTGGTGTGGCCCGTCCAACTCGGTGCCGCAATGAGACACACGCCGGCGAAGGCCACGGCGAGCCCCGCCATGAGCCGCGCCGGAAAGCCCTCACCGAGAAAGAGGCCTGCCAGCACGCCGACGAGCACCGGGGCGAAGTTCACGAGCAGGGCGGTCGTTCCCGCATCGAGGTGCACCTCGGCCTCGTTCAGCGCGAGGTTGTACAGCCCGAACCAGGCCGCGCCCCACGCCAGGGCGATAAGCAGCTGACGTCCCTTGGGCAGGGCCGGCATCGCCCTGCGTCGGACCGCCCGGATCAGCACGATCGCCGTGAGCGCGAGCGAACCCACGCCGGTGCGGCCGAGTGCCATGGGTCCGGAGGAGTAGTCGTGCCCGACGGCCCGTACCACCACGAACGCGGAGGCCCAGAGAACGATGGTGATGGCCATCGCGAGGATGGCGAGCAACCAGGAGCGATCCCGTGTCACAGCTCGGGCACGATCCGCACGGCACCCTTGTCTGCCGACTGCGCGAAGGCGGCGTAGGCGCGGAGGGCGTCCGAGACGGGTCGATCCCGGTGCTTGGGCTTGTACCCCCCGTTCGCTTCGAGGGCTGCGCGGCGACGCTCGAGCTCCTCGTCCGGCACGTCGAGCGAGATCGCGCGCGACGGAATGTCGATCGAGACGGTGTCGCCGTCTTCGACGAGCGCGATGAGGCCGCCGGCTGCCGCTTCGGGTGAGACGTGCCCGATCGACAGCCCGGAGGTGCCGCCCGAGAAGCGGCCGTCCGTGATCAGCGCGCACGCCTTGCCGAGCCCCCGCCCCTTCAGGTACGAGGTCGGGTAGAGCATCTCCTGCATGCCCGGGCCGCCCTTCGGGCCCTCGTAACGGATTACGACGACGTCGCCCTCGGCCACCTGCTTGTTCAGGATCTTCTCGACCGCCTCCTCCTGCGACTCGCACACCACGGCCGGGCCCGAGAACGTCCAGATCGACTCGTCGACGCCCGCGGTCTTCACCACGGCGCCATCCACGGCGATGTTGCCGCGCAGCACGGCGAGGCCACCGTCCTTCGAGTAGGCGTGGGCGACATCCCGAATGCAACCGTTCTCGGCGTCGGTGTCCAGGTCGCGCCAGCGCTCCGATTGCGAGAATGCGGTCGAGGATCGCACGCCGCCCGGCGCGGCGTGCCACAGTTCCACCGCTTCGTCGCTGGCGCTGCCGCCGCGCACATCCCACTCGTCGAGCCACTCGCCGAGCGTCTTCGCGTGAATGGTATGCACGTTCTCGTCGAGCAGCCCGCCGCGGCGCAGCTCGCCGAGCAGGGCGGGGATGCCGCCGGCGCGGTGCACGTCCTCCATGTAGTAGGTCTTGCCGTTCGCAACATTCGGGGCGACCTTCGACAGGCACGGTACCCGGCGCGAGATCTCGTCGATCTCGTCGAGCCCGAAGTCGACGCCGGCCTCGTGCGCGGCCGCGAGCAGGTGCAGAATCGTGTTGGTCGAACCACCCATGGCGATGTCGAGCGCCATGGCGTTGCCGAAGGCCGCCGGGGTTGCGATGCTTCGCGGCAGCACCGACGCATCGTCATCGTCGTAGTAGCGCTTCGCGATGTCGACCACGAGCGACCCAGCCTTCTCGTAGAGGGCGCGTCGTGCGGTGTGGGTCGCGAGCACCGACCCGTTGCCCGGCAGTGACAGGCCGATCGCCTCGGTGAGGCAGTTCATCGAGTTCGCGGTGAACATGCCCGAGCACGAACCGCAGGTCGGGCACGCGGACTCCTCGATCAGCTGAATGTCCGCGTCTGAGACGTTGTCGTTGACCGCCTCCGAGATGGCGTCGACTAGGTCGAGCGTCTTCACCATGCCGTTGGCGAGCACGGCGCGACCCGACTCCATGGGGCCGCCTGAGACGAACACCGTCGGAATGTTCAGGCGCAGTGCGGCGAGCAGCATGCCCGGGGTGATCTTGTCGCAGTTCGAGATGCACACGAGCGCGTCGGCGCAGTGCGCGTTCACCATGTACTCCACCGAGTCGGCGATCAGGTCGCGGGAGGGCAGCGAGTAGAGCATGCCGCCGTGACCCATGGCGATGCCGTCATCCACGGCGATGGTGTTGAACTCGCGGGGGATCCCACCGGCCTCCGTAATCGCGTCTGAGACGATGCGACCGACCGGCGCGAGGTGCGTGTGACCTGGCACGAACTCGGTGAAGGAGTTGGCGACCGCGATGATCGGCTTGCGGCCGAGATCCTCGCCCTTCACACCCGCCGCCCTAAAGAGGGCTCGCGCCCCTGCCATGTTGCGACCGTGGGTGACTGTGAAAGAGCGATAGGCGACCATACCTCCCTAATTTACGCCGCCCTCCCCGAATCGCTGAAACCGGGAGGGTCGAGAGGGTTCCCGCTTGCGTCCATGTGAGGCACGAGGAGGTGCCTAGAGGGAGAGCCCCAGCTCGCTCGCGACCTGTGCGACGCGCGCCCGCCCGGCTTCGTCGAGGCCGCGGATCGGCAGCGGCAAACAGTGCTTCGGGGCGAGCCCGAGATGCTCCGCGAGCGCCGCAACCACCCGCAGGCTGCCACCGTACTCCGCGAAGAGACGCCAGAGCGGCTCGAGCCGGTCCGATTCGCGTGTCGCCTCCTCAGCGCGGCCGGCCCGGGCCGCACGCGTGATGCGCAACGCCACCTCCGGCAGTGTGCCCGCGATCACGGAGTACCAGGCATCGCATCCCGCGTTGAGCCCCGCGGCCGCCAGTGCGTCCCCCGAGACGCCGATGGTGACCTCGGGCGGGATCACCTCCCGGATCGACCTGACGCGCTCGTGAATCGTCTCGTAGTCGGCGAGGGCCCCGGGGATCTTGATCGACGCGATGCCCGGCAACTGGGCGAGGCGCGCGTAGAGCTCCAGCGAGAAGCCGAAGTGCGTCGTGCTCGGGTTGTCGTAGACGATCACCGGCAGTGAGGTGTGGTCGCTCACGGCCCGAAAGAGCCCGAACACGTCGTCGTGCGTCAGCGGCTGATAGGTCATGGGTGCCAGCAGCAGCCCGTGCGCGCCGGATCGCTCGGCCGCATTCGCGCGGGCGATGACGTCGGAGGTGCGCAGCGCGCCGATGCCGACGAACACGGGGATATCGCCGGCGTGCTCGAGCGCGAGATCGGTGACGCGCTCGCGCTCGTCCGCGTGGAGGTACGCGTATGAACCGGTGGAGCCGAGCGCGGTGATCGAGTCGACGCCCGAGGTGGCGAGCCGGGAGACGATCCTCGCAAATGCTCGCTCGTCGACCCGGTCGTCGGCGAGCGGTGTCAGCGGGAACGCGCTGAGCCCGGTGAACTTGATGCCCGTCATGCCCCGAGCATACGCTGGGAGGCGGCACCGCTGCCATGAAGCGAAAGCGAGGATCGCTTGACCGAGCGCCACACGCCCCGTGCGGGCAACACCGCCGTTGCGGGCGTGCACATCGATCGCGCCTCGCAGGTGCCCCCGTTCGAACAGGTCCGAGAGCGCGTGATCGACCTCATCGAGGCCGGCACGCTCAAGCCAGGCGAGAAGCTGCCACCGGTGCGCTCACTCGCGGAGTCCCTCGACCTCGCCGCGAACACCGTCGCGCGCAGCTATAAGGAGCTTGAGGCCCTGGGGTTCGTCGAGACCCGTGGCCGGGCCGGCACGGTCGTCGCGTCCCGGCTCAAGGCACCCGAGAGGCACCGACGCGCCATTGCGCTCACTCGCGACTACCTCGCGGCGATGGAATCGATCGGTCTGAGCCGTCGGGAGACGAGGGAGCACTTCGAGCGAGCCGTCGCGCCTGATGAATCTCCCCGATCTTGACGGTCACGACGCCGACGATGATGAGCGCCGCACCCAGCCACTGCATCGCGGTCGGCAGCACGGACAGCAGCAGGATCGTCCAGATGATGCCGAAGAGCGGTTCGCCGTACCCGGCGAAGCTCGAGACCGTCGCCCCGAGCCTGCGCGAAGCGGCGACGCCGAGCACGTACGCCAGCACCGTCGAGATGAGCACCATGCCAGCGACCAGCACCCACGCCGGCATCGGCCGCCCCGCAATGATCCCCGCATCGCCGGTGGCGGCGAACGGTAGCAGGCCGGTGGCGGTGACGAGGGCGAGGATCACCGCACCCACCAGCAGCCCGACGCCCACGAAGGGGATCGGCGGGATGCCGTGGTCTGCCTTGGCACCCGCCGCGTAGTAGGCGGCGTTGCCGACCGCGGCGACGAGCGCGAAGAGAATGCCGAGCGGGTGCAGCCCGCCGGTGAGCACGCCGCCCGACACCGCAACCAGTCCGAGCACGGCGAAGGCAGTGCCGAGCAGCGTGATGGCCGATGGGGCAATGCGGCTTCGCGCCCAGGTCCAGAACACGAGCAGCACCGGTCCCATGAACTCGATGAGCAGGGCGAGACTCGGCGGGATGAACTGCACCGCCATGAAGAACGCGAGCTGGCAGCCGGCGATCGCGAGCGCGCCGAAGAGCAGCACCGAGCCCCACGCTCGCCGCACCAGGTCCCACGCGCCGCGCAGCATGACGAGCGTCGGGATGAGCAGCACGAGCGCAGCGAGTGCGATCCTCGTAGCCGCTGCTGCACCGGCCGACCAACCGGCCTCCATGAGCGCGCTCGCGAAGATGCCAGAAAGCGAGAAGCTCGCCGCCGAACCGACCGCGAGCAGAAAGCCAGTCACGGTCATCGCTCGAGTGCTCATCCGGCCAGCTTAGCTTCAGTGCGGCCCCCGTCAGTGCCAGATCCGAGCGGGTCTTCCGGCCGGATCTCGCCCCCAGCGGCAGGCGAGTGTTGCAGTATGATTCCAACTTCTGGTCACGAGTGCGCGTCATCTGCCCGACGCGCTAAGCTCACCCTGTGGCCAGGCAGATCCTGGCACCCATCGTTACCTGCAGTTTTGAAGAGAAAGTCGGACCGATGAAGCTTCGTTACGCGATCCCAGCGCTTGCCGCCGCGGCAGCACTCGCGCTCACCGGATGCACCAACACCGAAGGCGAGAGCACCGACGGCGGTGCCACCGCCGGCATTCAGCCAGATGAAGCGGCCGTCGCGCTGCTTCCCGAAGACATCAAGGAGTCGGGCGAGTTGACCATCGGCACTGACGCCGAGTACCCGCCGAACGAGTACAAGGACGCCGACGGCAATCCCGTCGGCTGGGGCGTCGAGCTCGCCGAGGCCGTGTCGGCGAAGCTGGGCCTCGAGCCGAAGTGGGAGATCCTTGGCTTCGACAGCATCATTCCGCGCATCCAGGAGGGCGCGCTGAACATGGGCTCGTCGTCGTTCACCGACACCCTCGAGCGTCAGGAGTCGGTCGACTTCGTGAACTTCCTCAACGCCGGTACCCAGTGGGCCGCGGCCGAGGGTGCCGATGTCGATCCGGACAACGCGTGCGGCCTCACCATCGCCGTGCAGGCCACCACCGTGCAGGACACCGAGGAGCTTCCCGCCAAGAACCAGGCCTGCCTCGACGCGGGTAAGGCGGAGATCGAGGTGTTGCGTTTCGACGGCCAGCCCGAGGTGACCCAGGCTGTTGTCGACGGCCGTGCCGACGCGTTCTCGGCGGACCTGCCCGTGACCGGAGATGCGGTGGCCAAGCTCAGCGGCCAGCTGCAGACCGTCGGCGAGGTCTTCGACGCCGCGCCCTACGGCTTCGCGACCGAGAAGGGCAGCGACATGACCAAGGCGGTACAGGCCGCACTGCAGTCGCTCATCGACGACGGAACCTACCTCGAGATCCTCACCGCTGCGGGTATCGAGTCGGGTGCGCTCACCGAGGCGACCATCAACGCGGCGACAAACTAGCCGAGCTAGGTCATCCGCGATGACGGACACGAATGCACGGGGTGCGGGGTCTGAGGCCTCGCACCCCGTGGTGCATGCTGAGCCGGAGGCGATCCAGGCGATCAAGCTCAGGCACCCCTGGCGGAATATCTTCGCCGTGGTGCTGGTGCTGATCGCGGCACTCTTCCTCTACGACACGGCCTTCAACCGACCCGTCTACAACTGGGCCGAGGTCGGTAAGTATCTCTTCGATACTCGCATTCTCACGGGAGCCGGTTACACGCTGCAGCTCACCGTGTACTCGATGATCATCGCGATCGTGCTCGGGGTCACCGTCGCCGTGATGCGACTCTCCCCAAACCCCGTGGTGAAAGCGGTCGCGTGGGTGTACCTCTGGCTCTTCCGAGGCACCCCGGTCTACGTGCAGCTCGTCTTCTGGGGCCTTGTGCCCACGATCTACAAGTCGATCGACCTCGGCATCCCGTTCACCGAGGCGTTCGTCTCGTTCTCGACGAAGGACCTGCTGAGCTACTTCACCCTCGCGGTGATCGGTCTGGCGCTCAACGAGGCGGCCTACATGGCGGAGATCGTGCGCGCCGGTCTGCTCTCCGTCGACAAGGGGCAGGACGAGGCCGCCGTCGCGCTCGGCCTCGGCTGGTGGCACACCATGAGCCACGTCATTCTGCCGCAGGCGATGCGCGTCATCATCCCGCCGACGGGCAACGAGGTCATCTCGATGCTGAAGACCACCTCGCTCGTCACCGCGGTGCCGTTTACGCTCGACCTTTACGGACGCGCGCGGGACATCTCGGCGGTCACCTATCAGCCGGTGCCGATGCTGATCGTGGCGTCGGTGTGGTACCTGGTGGTGACGTCGATCCTGATGGTCGGCCAGTACTTCTTGGAGAAGCACTTCGCGAAGGGCGTCGGGGCCCGCCCCGACGTGCAGAAGCCGACGCTGCAGACCTCGGCGGTCGGGGTCGTGGGTCCCACCGGGGCGGCCGCGCGAGGCGCTGATGGTTCCGGCGGCGCGGGAGGGATGCCATGACCGAGACTCGTGCAGACATTCCGATGGTGAAGGCCGAGGCGCTCTCGAAGTCGTTCGGCTCGAACGAGGTGCTCAAGTCCATCTCGCTCGAGGTGAAGCGCGGCGAAGTGCTCTGCCTCGTCGGGCCCTCGGGCTCGGGCAAGTCGACGTTCCTGCGCTGCATCAACCACCTCGAGACGATCAACGCTGGCAGGCTCTGGGTCGACGGCGATCTCGTCGGATACCGCCAGCACGGCGACAAGATCTACGAGATGCACCCCAAGGAGGCAGCAAAGCAGCGCCGAGACATCGGCATGGTGTTCCAGCGCTTCAACCTGTTCCCGCACAAGACCGCGCTCGAGAACGTGATGCTCGCTCCGACGCTGCTCAAGAAGGGGCATAGGGCCGCGCTGCAGACGCGCGCCATGGAGCTACTCGCCCGCGTCGGCCTCGAGGATCGCCACGACTACTACCCCGCCCACCTGTCGGGCGGGCAGCAGCAGCGCGTGGCCATCGCGAGGGCGCTCGCCATGGACCCGAAGCTGATGCTCTTCGACGAGCCGACCTCTGCGCTTGATCCCGAGCTGGTGGGCGAGGTGCTCGACGTGATGAAGGGGCTCGCGGAGAGCGGCATGACCATGATCGTGGTGACGCACGAGATGGGCTTTGCGCGCGAGGTCGCCGACACGCTGGTCTTCATGGACGGCGGCGTGGTCGTCGAGCAGGGAGACCCGGTCGAGGTGCTGTCAAACCCGCAGCGCGAGCGCACGAAGGCGTTCCTCTCCAAGGTGCTGTAGCTCGCTGCTCGGGTGCCGACGCTGCTCGGGTGCCGGCGCTGCTTAAGCTGCGCGAGCCCGAGTGCCGTGGGGGCCGAGACCGCACCGTTGGCCTGCCCGCTGGCCGCGAAAGGACACGCAGGGTGCGCATGACCACGCGGGGAAGGCCTCCCTGCGTGGTCACCGGCCCCCTGCGTGGTCATCCACGATCAGGAGCCGCAGCAAGGAGCCGCAGTTAGGAGCCCGGCGGACCAGGCACCAGGCACCCGGCACCCCACGCGCCCATGCCCAGGCACCCGCGTGCCCTAGCCCCCAGGCACCCCGCGCGGGCCGCGCCTACGCGTTGACCCCGAGGTCGCGCTTGATCTTCGTGGTCGAGATGCCCTCGGTACGGTCGAGGTAGACCACGTCGCAGTACTCAGTGAGCACCTCGAAGCGCGGATCGCCCTCCCAGTCGCCGCCCATGACCACCACGTCGATCTCGTACTTCTGCACGTCGCTGATCTTCTGGTCCCAAGAGTTCTCAGGGATCACTAGGTCGACGTATCGCACCGACTCGAGCATCTTCTTGCGGGTGTCGAAGTCGTGATAGGTCTTCTTGCCTTTGCCCTCGTTGAACTCCTCGGTGCTGAGCGCGACGACGAGGTAGTCGCCCTGCGCACGGGCGCGCTGCAGCAGTCGGATGTGCCCCCAGTGGAGCAGGTCGTAGGTGCCGTAGGTGAGTACGCGTTTCAAGGTCAGCCTCCAATGAGTACGGCGATACCCGCGACCGCCGAGATGAGTGCGAGCAGCAGTGCGATGCCGATGAGGACCGCGTGCACGCGCAAGAACGCCGTGGCTTGGCCCTGGGAATCGCGTGCGCGAGGATCAGCGCTGACGCGCTTCCAGAACCTCGGCCACACGACCGCGTTGTAGATCGCGTTCACGAGCAGCACGATCCCCGCAAATACTGTCATGACAACAAGCCTATGGGCTCAAGCTGGGTGAGCGGGTAACCCCGCCCAATGGCGACTTGCCCGTAGTCTTGTCGCATGAGTGAAGTGGTCTATGTCGTGCGCAAGTGGGTCAAGCCGGATGATCTGAACCAGCACGGTGCACTGTTCGGCGGGCGGCTGATGCAGTGGGTCGACGAGGAGGCCGCGATTGTGGCCGTCAGCCAGCTGGGCACCACCGAGGTGGTGACAAGGCACATCTCGGCGCTGGACTTCGTCTCGCGGGCAGAACGCGGCGACCTGCTCCAGCTCGAGTACCAGATCAACCGATTCGGGCGCACCTCGCTCTCACTCAGCTGCCGAGTGCTCAACACGGTCACGGGGCAGGAGATCCTCACGCTCGACGACATCGTGTTCGTGTCCGTCGACAGCGAGGGGCACCCCGTCGCGCACGGGCAGAGCGAGGCGACCCGTGGCACCGAGCGCCTGCGAGCGGCGGGGTGACGCCGTTCGCTTGAGCAACATCCGCGTAACGGAACTTGGTGTTCTCGGCGTGGCCACGCGATCCTCGACCGAGATATGTGCATGCTTATGTACAGGAGTATGGAACATTTCGTCCATGCGACGGACATTAGCGAAGGAGATGGAATGTCCGCACAAGAATCGGTTGTGACAGACGAGCGCAAGGCTGTCGACCTCGTACGCATCTTCCGCGGCGTCGGAGGACTCGTCGCCGTGGTGCTCGGCGCATTGATCCTGTTCAACCCCCTCGTTTCGGGCGCAGTCATGATGGAGGTCATCGCGATCATTCTCGCGATCTACCTGGTCGCTGCGGGTGTCGTCTTCTTGGGATCGATGATCTTCTCGAAGACGATGACTGGATGGCATCGCGCCGGCAATGCACTGCTCGGCCTGCTCTACCTGATCGCCGGCATCATCGTGTTCGGTCACATTGGGGCCGCTGCCGCGGTGCTCGCCGCCGGCCTGTCGATCTTCCTCGGCATTGTCTGGATCTTCGAAGGCATCATGGCCTTCGTCGCCCTGAAGGGAAGCCCGAGCAAGGTCTGGAGCGTGATCACCGGCATCATCAGCATTTTGGCCGGCTTCGTGCTCGCGTTCTCGCCGCTGCTGGGCGCGGTGACCCTGTGGATGCTCCTGGGTGCCTCGCTGCTTGTCATGGGAATCATTCAGGTCGTGCGCGCGCTCACCACGAAATCGGTCAGCTAGTCGCCCGCGATCATCGCATCGCTTCGAGCCCGGCAGATGTGATCTCGCCGGGCTCGATTGCGATATCGATGAACTTGCGCAGCACGACGAGCGCGGCGGATCCCGCGTCGAACTCGACCGCCACAATCGGGCCCGAGCGGATCAGCTTCAGCGCCTCGACCGCGGGCATCATCGCACCCTTCGCCTGGTCGCGGCGTCCGGCCGGGTGCGCAAGCCGCAGCTCGTTCATCGACGTGAACAGCGGCAGCACGATCTGACCCTTCGTCGAGCGAATCGTGCGCGCCCTCGTGCCCTTCTTCTTTTTCTGCACCCCGGTCACATCGGCGATGAGCAGGCCGCTGCGTAGCGAGTTCAGAAAGGTCGCGAGTCGGTCGTGATCCGGTGCAGATTGAAAAGCGAGGATCGCCTCACGCACGTCGGCGTTCTCGTAGTCCGCGCTCAGATCCTCGGGGCGAATCGTGCGTTGCTCGTCAGCGCTCGGGTTAGCCGCGTCGGGCTCAGCCGTGAGCTCGGCCGCGTCGGGTTCGCCGGGATTGGATTCTGCTGCGCTGGAATCGGCCATGCCCTCAAGTTTAGGCGTAGGGTCTTGAGGTATGGACGCGCTGCAACTCTTCGACAGGTCGGGCATACGCCGGGTGCTCTGCGTGGTGGCGCACCCCGATGACATGGAGTACGGGGGCTCGGCCGTCGCCGCGGAGTGGGCACAGGCAGGCGTCGAAGTCTCGTACCTGCTACTCACCGCGGGCGAGGCGGGCATTCGCGGCATGGAGCCGGAGCTGGCGGCGCGGCTGCGCGCAGACGAGCAGCGGGCCGCATGCAGCGAGGTCGGTGTGGAGCGGCTCACGATCCTCGACCTGCCCGACGGGCTCGTCGAGCACTCGCTTGAAACCCGCAGACGCATCGCGCACGAGATCCGGCGCTTCCGGCCCGATGCCGTGATGACCATGACCTGGGAGCTCGAGGCGGGTTGGGGGCTCAACCACGCGGACCATCGAGCAACGGGGCTTGCGGTGGTTGATGCGATCCGCGACGCCGACAACCCGTGGCTGTTTCGGGAGCAGCTCATCGAGGAGGGGCTCGAGGAGTGGAAGGCGACCTGGCTGCTCGTGATGATGCACCGGCCCGACCACGCGATCGAGGTCTCCGCGGAGTCACTCGAACGGGGCGTGCGGTCGCTCGAGGCGCACCGCGCCTACCTCGAAGCGCTCGAGGATCACCCCGCCCCCAGGGACCTCATCACCGGGGTGCTCGAGGGCGGCGGCAAGCTGGCCGGTGTGCCGCTCGCGCTGCCCGTGCACGCCTACCGGATGTAGCGGGGCTCGGTGGTCCGGCGCTCGCCTGCGAACGGTCCGCGCGGCACCCGCCCCGTCCGCAACCTCCGCACTACTCGTCGCCGAGGCCTCTGGCCTGCATCGCTTCGCCCGTGAGTTGGGCGTGGGCGACCGCACGCAGCACGAGCGGAACGACGTATGCGCGCGGACTCCGTTCGAGACCCCGTGCCTTCGCCGCCGAGCTCGTCTCGTGCGCGATGCCCAACAGGGTGGGGATGCCGGTGATCACGAGCGAAAAGGCCAACGCGACCCGTTCAGGCTTCGCCCCGAAGCGCCGTAGCGGCCCGATCGCCCACACGATCGTGTCGATGAGGTCGGCCACCGCCGTGCTCGCGGTCAGGGCGCTCGCCGCAAGGATCAGTGCGAACAGCGTCCCGACCACCGCGAAGCCGCTCACCCAGCCGTGCTGCCAGGCCTGGAACGCGAAGAGCAGCACGCCCACGATCAGGAATCGGCCGGTGACCCGACCCAGCTGCCGCCCGCGCATGCCGGCCATGAGGCTCAGCCCCGCCCCGAGCGCAAGCGCGACGGCGGCGCTCGGCACCGAGCGCAGGGCGATGGCAACCGCGGCAAAGACGAAGAGGCCGATGAGCTTCGCCCCCGGCCGCAGGCGGTGCAGGGGGGACGGTCTCGGAATGTAGCTACCGAGGGGAGAGAAGGTCATGGGTGGGCCTTGATCCTCGCCCGAATGATGCATCGCGCGGTCATGCGTCGGCCTCGGGCTCTCGGGAGGTTTCGGTCGCTCCGGTGCCGTCGGCCGCTTGGGTCCCTTCCGCAGCTCCTGTGCGAGCCGCGAGGCCCCGATAGTGCTCGATTGCGTCAGCCGGGTCTCCGTCGAAGACGACGCGTGCGCGATCGACCACCAGGGTGCGGTCGGCCCGTGCGGCGAGGTCCAGGTCGTGGGTGACGACGACCACCTGCTGCGGCACGGACATCAGCAGATCGCCGATGCGTCGGCTGTTGCGCAGATCGAGCAGGGTGGTGGGTTCGTCGGCGACGAGGATCGCCGGGTCCGTGGCGAGCACGGCCGCGATGGCGAGCATCTGCTTCTGGCCCCCGGATAGCGTGTGCACGCTCCGCTCCGCGAGCGGGGCGAGGCCGAAGCGTTCGAGCACCTCGAGCGCCGCTTCTTGGCGGAGCTGCTTGCGCTTGTGTGTGTGCCGCAGGGAGAGCGCGACGTCTTCGAGGACCGTCGGCATGACGAGCTGCGCGCTCGGGTCCGTGAAGACGAAGCCGACCGCGCGCCTGACCGCCGGGCCGTGTTTGGCGGTGTCGAGCCAGGTCGCCGGCGTCGTGGAAGTTGGCGCCGTTCGTTCGGTGGTCGCGCGACCGGGCCGATCCTCGAAACCGGGCCGATCCTCGTCACCGGAATGTGCGAGCACGCGAACCGCCCCGGAGCTCGGCAGCACAAGTCCGTTGAGCAGGCGAGCGAGCGTCGACTTGCCCGATCCGTTCGCGCCAATGATCGAGATGCGTTGCTCGCCGAGATGCAGCGTGGTCGGTTCCAGGATCGTCGTGTTGCCACCGGCGTCGTGTCCCGCGCCGGGAACCGCGACGCTCGCGCCGTCGAGCTCGATCACGGCGCTGGCCTCCGGTAGGGGCGGCGTCGCTGCGATGGCGGCCTCCAGGGTGCCGGGTCACTTGAGAATGCGCCACGAAATCGTGACGTGATCGCGCAGATCAACGACTTTGTGGCACCTTTCTGGGCATCGTGTTTCTGGGCACCGTGTCGATGACGGCGAGGATCGGCCATTAGCTCGCCGCCTCAGACCCACGACGGCGCGGTGGCAGTATCGTCGGGAACGCGCGATGCACGGCGGTCGCCACGAGCGCCATCAGCAGGTTCTTGATGACGTCACCCGGGTAGAAGACCAGGTCCGCGGTGAATGCCTGGGCGAGGGTGAGGTCGCCGAAGAGTGCCATGCCGAGCGGACCGAGGGTGTGCACGAAGACGAGGCTCGAACCGAAGCCCGCGAGAAAGATCAGCGGAATGCTCGTCGCGACCCGTTTGCGGGGCAGGCGCTCGACGATGAAGCCGCAGAGGAATGCGGCGAACGGGAAGGCGACGAGATACCCGGCGGTCGGCCCGACGAAGGGGGCGACGCCCGCGGACCCTCCCGAGAAGACCGGCAGACCGATCGCGCCGACCGCGAGGTAGAGCAGGACCGCGAGCGCGCCGCGCCGTGCTCCGAGTACCGCACCGGCGAGCAGCACGCCGAAGGTCTGGAGGGTGATCGGCACGAGGCCCCCCACGCTGATCGCTGGCAACAGGGCGCAGACTGCGATCAGTGCCGCGAAGACCGCGATGAGCGCGATGTCGGTCGCTGCGTTGCCGCGTCGTGCCGGTTGGGTCAAAACCTCGTCGGCACCCTCGGCTGGTGCGGCAGGGTTGCTGGTCATTTCTCGCTCCTCGATCGGCACCTGAACGGTGTTCTGGTGAACGGTGTTCAGGTTAGCGCTAGAGTGGAGGAATGCGCAACACCCGAGCCGACGTCGTGGCGGCGGCGCTTGGCGTGCTGGACGAGCTCGGGCTCGAGTTCTGCTCAATGCGGCGCGTGGCCGCCGCACTTGAGGTGCAACCGAGCGCGCTCTACCACCACGTGCCCAATAAGCAGACGCTGCTCGCGCTCATGGCCGACGAGATCGTGCGTGACGTGTCGGGCGAGGATCCCGCGGGCTTCGCCCGCTCCCTCCGCGGTGCCCTGCTTGCAATACGAGACGGTGCCGACGTGGTTGCCACAGCCTCCGCGTTCCGCCTTGGCGCGTCTACCGTCGAGGCGCGACTTGCCGCCATGGTCGGGGGCGACGCGGCACGGACTCTGCTGCTCTACACCTTCGGTCACGCCCAGTCCACGCAGACGCAGTTGCAGGCGCACGCGATCGGCGCGCTGCCAGAGGTCTTCGCGGGTGCGGGCGGTGCAGATCCTCGGTCCGGTGCCGGTGCCGGTGCCGGTGCTGGTGGTGCGGGTGGTGCGGGTGCCGTTGTTGGCGCGACCCGCGCCGAACTGGAGACGGAGCTCGCCGCCAGTTTCGACCGGGGTGTCGCCCTCATTCTCGCCGGTGTCGGGTCTGCAGCTGGAGCCGGGGCCGGGAAAGGTGCCGTGGCCCCCAGCAAGCCGTTTCAACGATAGAAGTTCCCCTCGACGAGGGGTGTTGCGGGTCGATTCTTCGCTCGTTCAAACGAGGACCCCTCTTTCAAACACAAACCCGTCGTCCAAACACGCGCCGCGGTGCCGAAGCGTGACGCCACCGGCGCGCGCCGCCGCACCGTCGCCGCTCAGAACAGCGTGTTGACTGGGCTCCTCGCCCAGCAGCCATGCTTTTTGAACACATGACTGGACCATAGCTGTTCCCATGAAGTCATGTGGTTCTTCGTGGTTCGCGGTGTAATCGCAATCTCCTCCAGCCCATCCGGGTGCAGGACTTCCCCGTCCCACCCTGCTCCTCGTCAGGGTGCCGGTGGCTTGCTCCGCAAGCCACCGCCTCAAAAAAGGGGAGTACGGTGTCGGTCTGGTCACCGATGGTGCGAGGTGGTGCCGGACGTCACCACTTGCTGCACTCGCGATGGTGGTGACGTGACGTACCGGCGTCACCATTGCACGAGCCACGACGCTACCCACGCGCTTCTTCTCATGGCAAGGCGTGCGCAGCACGCCGCGGCAGCCTGACACCAGGTCCAGTGCCGCAAGGTTCACTCTTCCGCATCGAACCGGGAGTGAATTGCACGCGGTGAACACGAGCACAGGCTGCCCGTCTGGAATGTTCCCGGTGCTGTAGTTACGCCGACCTGCGAATAACCAGCTATGTGTCGTGGATCCGGCGAGTTCAGAGGTAGTGGACGTGAAAGGTACTTTCGGCGGGCTAGTTCAGAATCAGAACAGCGTGTTGAGGTTCTGCATGCCGCGCATGGCGTCGTAGTCGAGCACGACGCAGCGGATGCCGCGATCCTCGGCGAGCGTGCGCGCCTGCGGCTTGATCTCCTGAGCCGCGAACACGCCCTGCACCGGGGCAAGCACCGGGTCGCGGTTCATGAGCTCGAGGTATCTCGTCAGTTGCTCGACCCCGTCAATATCGCCGCGTCGCTTGATCTCGACCGCTACCGAAACCCCGCTCTCGTCGCGCGCGAGAATGTCGACCGGGCCAATCGCGGTCATGTACTCGCGCCGCACGAGGGTGTGTCCCTCGCCCAGCAGCTCGATCTGGTCGGCGAGCAGTTCCTGCAGGTGCGCCTCGACGCCGTCCTTGATGAGACCCGGGTCGACGCCGAGTTCGTGCGAGCTGTCATGCAGAATCTCGAAGAGCGAGACGACCAGGCGGTCGGCGGTTTTCTTGTGGGTGACCTGCCACTGCTCGACGATGCCGGCGGCGCGGGCGTCGTCCTCGAGCTCGAGGGGCTCGAGTGAGCACGGGGGAGACATCCAGTTCAGGGGTTTGTACGATCCGCCGTCGCTGTGCACGAGGATCGAGCCATCCCCCTTCAGCATCAGTACTCGTTTGGCGCGGGGAAGGTGCGCGGAGAGACGCCCCGCGTAGTCCACAGAACAGTCAGCCACCACGATTCGCACCCGGCCAGTTTAGCGAGGTGGGTGCGTCTCTCGAAGCAGCCCTCCGCTTTACGAGGTGCGCACGCATTCCAGGATCGGACCGACCAGGGTTCGCAGCGGGGCCGCCAGCTTCTCGCCGAACTCTGCGATGAGCTCATCTCGGGAGTCAAACAAGCCAAGATCCCGTTCAACATGGGTGCGACTGGCACGCTGTCGCTCCGAGAGTGCGTCGTCGGGCCGCACTCGTTGTTGAACTATCCCGTGTGCAACGCGCAGCCCACACCGCGACCCTATCGGGGCAGTCGCATCATGTCAGCCCTCATAGACCGAACTTCCGTGGTCGGTGTCGAGCGCGATGATGACGAGTTCATTCCGACGAATATCGAGGATGGTTCTATAGCCTCCGGTACAAACATGCCATAGGCCTGCAAGAGGCCCCACCATTGGTTTGCATTGCACGGTTGGGTCTTCTAACTGAGCGAGCCCGTAGAGCTTTGTGAGGATGCGTCGCTGCACTTGCCGGTCGAGACCCCGCAGAGCTTTCTCAAACCGCTTGGTGTGAACAAGTTGATAAGCCATAGCGACGATATGGCCTCAGTTACTCGACTGATGATTCCCGGGTCTCGGCGCGCAGCTCCTCGGGATTGAACCCGAGTTCATCAGTGAGTGCATCTATCTGCCGAGTTTGGGTTGCGCCTGTGCGCGCGCCTTCGGCGGGTGCGGCAAGATCGTAGGCCCACTCAATATCGTTCAGGTGTTCTTCGAGTGCGGCACGCACATAGAACGACTTGGGCCGACGGGTCGATTCAGCAAGCCGGCTCAGGCGCGCGCTCAACTCTGAAGGTAAGCGAAGCGAAATGGTGTCCGACATGTCTTACATTCTCGATGGGGCCGTGAGTTCCGGCAATCGCGGTCTCTGATTCACACACTGTCGAGGCCCTGGCTCAGGACGATGCTCGAAGCATTATGTTAGACGCCCCGCGTAGCGAGATACCGCAAGCAAGCACGAGCCCAGTTCGGTATGAGGGGAGCACGATATAGGTTCATCGCAGAAATCGGTATGCTGACCAGCATGTCAGTGTCCAATGAGGGGCCGGTGACCGCAAACAAGCAGAGCCCTGCGCAGCCGCCAAGCCGCGCAGCTGCGCTCGTGCCGTTCGTGCCCTACGCGTTGATCTCGGTCGTGCATGTGGGGCTGCAGATCGCCCACCATCCGTTGGGCGGCTACGGGACGAAGCAGCTGCTCATGCCCGCACTCGCGTTGGCTGCGATCTGGGCGGCCTGGCAGGTGCGGGCCAGGGCAACCGCGGCGCTCGTCTTGCTCGTGCTGGCAATCGGGGCCTCGTGGCTCGGCGACGGTGCCGGGTACTACTTTCCGTGGCTACCCGAGCTGCCCGTGATGCTGCTGTTCTTCGGCATCGCGCACGTGCTGTACATCGTGCTGTTTCTGCGCGCACCCGGCCTCGGAGTGGTGCGCAGGGTGCCGTGGTGGGCGCTCGTGTATGCCGTGTGGTGGGCGGTGATGCTCGCCGTCATCGGGCCGCACGCCGGCGGACTGCTGATCCCGCTTGCAATCTACGGACTCGTGCTCGGCGGCACGGCTGCGCTCTCGACCAGGCTCGGGCCGACGGTCGCGCTCGGCGGCGCGAGCTTTCTGCTCTCAGACACCTGCCTCGCGTTTCAGCTCTTCATGCAGCACAACGAGCTCGTCGACCAGCTCGTGATGCCGACCTACATGCTCGGGCAGGGGCTGATCGTCTTCGGCGTAGTGTCGCTGCTGCGGAGGCGGCCGACCAGCTCGGGCTGAACCGCACCCACTACGCGGGGCGGCTCGAGTCGACGGGCCGGGTGGATCCTGCAACCAGCACCGCCACGAGCGCGAACAGCGGTAAGAGCCAGAACGCCTGCAGCAGACCGAGGTGCTCTCCGAGAAAGCCGAACGCCATGGGACCAAGCAGCATCGAGGTGTACCCGATCGCCGACACCGCCGAGACCCCGCGCACGGCGGTGCGAGGATCATCGGCCGCCGCCGAGATCGTTACCGGCCAGCAGACCCCGGTGCCGACGCCCCAGGCGATGGTGCCGAGGATCATCGCCGGAGTGCCCGGGACCAGCGAGACGAGCAGCACTCCAAGAGCTGCGCAGGCAAGGCTCGCACGAAGCATCGCCACCCGGCCGAAGCGTGTGAGCAGCGCGGAACCCGCGATGCGCATCACGACAACCGAGGCGAAGAACAGCCCGAGCATGACCGCACCGAACTCGTTCGATACTCCTCGACCGTCGACGAGTGACAGGGGGAGCCAATCAGAGGCCGAACCCTCGAAGAGCCCGGCGACCAGGGTGATCAGCCCGATCAGAAGAATCCGGCGATCCTTCCAGGGCCGATACGGTGCCGCCCGCAGCTCGGCCGCGGGCTTGCCGGCGTCAGGCACCATGGTGTCAGGTACTTCGGCCGCCGCCCCGGCCACAGACGCCTCAGCAGTCGGAACGGACACCGCAATAATCGGAACCGACCCGGTGGTCGTCGCGAGGGAATCACCGGTGACCGATTCCAGCACCGGGATCGCGGCAGCGCCGTGACGCATGGCCTGATCCTCGTTCTTCGGAACGAACGCGAGGGAGATGAACACCACCACTGCGATGATGATAAGCACGACGAGGAAGTGCCAGTGCAGCGGTACCCGGAGCGCTTCGGCCGCAGCCCCGATGCCGAGCGCCGCGACCGAGCCGATGCTGTAGAACGCGTGCATGAGCGGGAGCCTCGGCAGACCGAGCGCGCGTTCGGCATTCGCGCCGCTGACGTTCATGGCGATGTCGGTCGAACTGAACGCGAGACCGAAGACGAAGAGCACGCACAGGCCCGGCCAGACGAGGCCTGTGGCAAAGAGCACGGCGGCAGCCGGCAGCGTGACCACCTGCGCCGCGACCGCAATCGCCATGACGCGGCGCGCACCGAACCGCTCAATAAGACGCCCAATCAGCAGCATGCCGGCCAGACTTCCGACAGCGAGGCAGAGGCCGTAGGCGCTCATCTCGAACGTGCTCGCGCCGAGCACGTCGCGGAGGGTCGGCAGGCGGCTGAGCCAGGTGCCGAAGCTGAGGCCCATCGTGAAGAAGATGGCGAGGCAAGCGATCACCCAGCGGCGCACCTGCCGCCCATCGAACGCCGGCGAATCACCGCGAGGGTGAGTGGGAGAGGTCACGCCGAGATTCTAGCCGTGGCGGCATGCTCACACGCCGAGTGTGATCCAGTTGTCCGTGCGTATGCGCAGTCCGAGGGTGAGCGCCCGAGCAAGCATGAATCCGATCATGTAGGCGGCAGTGAGCGCTGCGAACCCGAGCTGATTCGACGGCATGAACACGGCGACGGCCCAGAGCACCGGCAGATAGCACACGAGATTGACGAGGCTCGTCCAGCCGAGATAGCGCACATCACCAGAACCCATGAGCACGCCATCGAGCACGAAGACATAGCCGCCGAGCGGCAGCGATGCACCGAGCACGAGCAACGGAAGCGGCAGAATCGCGAGCACCGCAGGGTCGCTGGTGAACACACGGCCGAGGATCGGGCTGGCCACCACCAGCACGACGCCGAGCGCGACCCCGGCCGCGAGGCCCCAGAACAGGGTGCGCCGCAGCACGAGGCGCGCACGTTCGGCATCGCGCGCACCGAGCGCATCACCCACAAGTGCCTGGGCGGCGATGGCAAGCGCGTCGAGCGCGAAGGCCATGGTCGAGAAGATGGTGAACACGACCTGATAGCCGGCCGTGACTGCGGTGCCGTGGGCAGCCGCGGCAACGACCGTCAGCATGAGCGCAGCTCTGAGACCGACGGTGCGAATAAAGAGCCAACCGCCGCTTCGACCCGCGCGACTGAGACCGTCTCGCTTCGGCCAGAACCCAGCGCCGTGGCGACGAGCGTGCACTGCAATGACGATGAGATACACCACGACCATGCCCCACTGCGCGGCCACGGTGCCCCAGGCGCTGCCGGCGATCCCCCAGCCGAGCCCGTAAATGAACCACCAGTTGAGGAGCGCATTCGCGGCGAAACCGAAGACCGCGACGTAGAGCGGGGTGCGCGTGTCTTGCAGGCCGCGCAGCAGTCCGGTCGCCGCGAAGACGACGAGCATGGCGGGGAGGCCCACGCACGAGATGACGAGGTAGGTGCTGGCCTGCTCGGCAACCCGCTGGTCGGCCTCGAAGAATCCGAGCAGCAGCGGCGAGAGCGCCCAGAGCGCAGCTCCCAGCACCGCACCGATGCCGAATGCGAGCCAGAGCCCGTCGACCCCCGCCTGCACGGCACCCCGCAGGTCGCCCGCTCCCCGACGGCGCGCGACGAGGGGCGTGGTGGCGTAGGCGAGAAAGATCATCAGCCCGACCGCGGTCTGCAGCAGTGTGCTCGCGATCGCGAGCCCCGCGAGCGGCGTCGCGCCCAGGTGTCCGACGAGCGCCGAGTCGACGATGAGAAACAGCGGCTCCGCGATGAGCGCGCCAAGCGCGGGGATCGCAAGCGAGGCGATGCGACGGTCGATGGCTCGCCGATCCTCGTGCTTCAGATTGCTCACCTGACCACCGTAATAGGCTGGAGGGCATGACTGCCAACGACGCTTCAGCCCCCGGCAACTTCGGCCCCTCGGGCATCGACCTAGCCGAGCTCGATGAAAGGATCCGCCCGCAGGACGACCTGTTCAGGCACGTCAACGGCAAGTGGATCGAGCGTACCGAGATCCCGGCCGATAAGGCTCGCTACGGGTCGTTCGCGGTGCTCGCAGAGAACGCCGAAGCGGCGGTGCGAGACATCATCACGTCGATGCCGGCCCCGGCCGAGGGTCAGATTGAGGGTGGTGCCGAGCGGGAGGCCGACAAGATCGCCGGTCTGTACGCGAGTTTCATGGACGAGGATCGGGCCGACGCCCTCGGCGCCGATCCGATTGCGGAGGACTTGGAGCGGGCGCGCTCCGTTGCGTCGGTCGAGGAGTTGATCGCACTCGTCGCCGAGCTGGAGAAGCAGGGGCTCGGCGGGTTCTACGGTATGGGCGTGGACAACGACCCGGGGGACCCCACCCGCTACATCGTGTTTGTGATGCAGGGCGGCATCGGCCTGCCCGACGAGTCGTACTACACGGATGAGCAGTTCGCCGAGATCCGCGAGAAGTACCGGGCGCACATCGCTCGCATGCTGCAGCTCGTCGGGTTCGACGAGGGCGAGGCTTCGCACCTCTCGACGCTCACGTACGACCTCGAGTCGCGTATCGCGGCCTCGCACTGGGATCGGGTCGCGAGTCGCGACATTCAGAAGATCTACAACCTGCGCACCGCCTCCGAGCTGCAGGAGCTCACACCGAAGCTCGACTGGGCGGCCTACCTTGAGGCGATCGGGGCCCCGGAGTCCGCGTTTGCTGAGGTGGTCGTGGGGCAGCCCGACGCAGTTGCGGGTCTCGCCTCGCTGCTCGTCCCCGAAGAACTCGAGGCGTGGCGCGCGTGGCTGGTCTGGCAGATCGTGCGAGGATCGGCGGCGCTCCTTTCCACCGAGATCTCGCGGGCGAACTTCGACTTCTACGGCACCGTGCTCACCGGCGCGACCGAGCAGCGCGAGCGCTGGCGTCGGGGTGTCTCGTTCGTCGAGGGCGCGATGGGCGAAGCGGTTGGTCGCCTGTACGTCGAGCAGCACTTCGACGAATCGGCGAAGGCGTCGATGGACGTGCTGGTCGGCAACCTTATCGAGGCGTATCGCCAGTCGATCCTCGGTCTGGACTGGATGGGCGAGGAGACGAAGCAGCGCGCGCTGGAGAAGCTCGCGAAGTTCACCCCGAAGATCGGCTACCCGGTGAAGTGGCGCGATTACTCTTCACTGGTGGTGGACCCCGCTGACCTCCTCGGCAACTCGCGTCGTGTCGCGGAGATGGAGTTCGCTCGCGAGCTCGACAAGGTGGGCAAGCCGATCGACCGCGACGAGTGGTTCATGACCCCGCAGACGGTCAACGCCTACTACAACCCCGGGTTCAACGAGATCGTCTTTCCTGCCGCGATTCTGCAACCTCCGTTCTTCGACGCGGCGTGGGACGACGCGGCCAACTATGGCGCGATCGGCGCGGTCATCGGGCATGAGATCGGGCACGGTTTCGACGATCAGGGCTCGCAATATGACGGCGACGGCAGGCTCACAGATTGGTGGACGGCCGAGGATCGCAAGGCCTTCGAGGACCGCACCAAGGCGCTGATCGCACAGTACAACGCGCTCTCGCCCGAGGGCGCTGAGGGGCAGACCGTGAACGGCGAGCTGACCATCGGAGAGAACATCGGCGACCTGTCGGGGCTCGAGATCGCGTGGAAGGCGTATCTGATCTCGTTGGATGGTGCCGAGCCGCCGGTCGTCGAGGGATTGACGGGCGCCGAGCGCTTCTTCCTCGCGTGGGCGCAGGCCTGGCAGCAGAAGTCCCGACCGGCCGAGACGGTGCGCCTGCTCACGATCGACCCGCACTCGCCGAACGAGTTCCGCTGCAACCAGATCGTGGCGAACCTGACGCCGTTCCACGAGGCCTACGGCACCAAGCCCGGTGACGGACTCTGGCTCGCACCGGAGGAGCGCGTCTCGATCTGGTGAGCCCCGCAGCCCGGTCGCGTGGGTCCGGCACCGTGCCTGGTCCGGGACCGGAGAGCGGCACGAAGATGTCGGAGGTCTGACCTAGCCTTCTCGCATGTGAAGACATGAGCGAAGGAGTCATGATGCCGATCACCATCCGCACCGCGGCGAATCACGCTGCCGGACTGCTCTCGGGGCCCGAGGTGGCCGATGCACACTTCTACGAGGTCACCGCGCTACTGGCGACCCGGTTTGATCCATGCGGGCCCTATGCAGATCTCAGATACGACCGCGAGGCACCCGGCTTGCTATTCGACTGGTTCGACCACGCGGCGGCGCGAGTGCCGGACCTCAGGGTGTGGGACCTGACGTGTCAAGTCAACGGGTTCTTCGCCCCGGAGTCGGGGCTTGCCCTGCCCACGCACTGGCCCTGGGACGCGCGGGAGCGACTGCTCGAGCGCAGTCACCTGCTCCGTTCCCGGCCGGAATGGGTCGCGGTGTTCGAGCAGGCCATGCGAGCACCTGACCCGAGCAATGTGCGTGCCCTCGCGTGCTGCGCGGCGCAGATGATCGGTCGGGACCCGTTCCCCGCGACGTGGAGCTACCTCCGCGAGCACGTCGACGACGGAATGGCGTGGTGCCTGGTCGAGCCGGATATTGACGAACAGCGGCTCTCCGACTACCTCGCCCTCGCCCGCGCGGTGCTGATGCCCGATGCAGCTGCAGGTGCAGGTGTGCATCGATCCACGATGAAGCCACCGAGCCGTGACCCCCACGCGGAGGTCTGGCACGAGGTGCTGTGCCTGCTCGAGCGCTTCCCGGGTGCCGGCCTCGAACTCATCGAGCGGGGGCTCAGGTCGGACGACCTCCATGTTCGCTGCCACGCCGCGGACGTCATCGGAGACTGGCCGCCCGACAGTATCCCGCTCGACACGATGAACCTCATTCGTGAGCTTACGCGATCCGAAGACGACGAGCTCGTGCGGGCGCGCCTCGAGGGCTTGGCTGGCGCTAGCTGAGCCGCGCGTGCTCGGGGCAGGCGGACGCCAGGTGGTCGGCGCACGCCGCGAACCGGGTGCGGCAGCTTGGATCCGCGCAATCGGTGAGCGAGCTCGTGGCGGCCGAGCAGATCGCGCAACGGCCGATCACCTGCGCGTCCGGGGCAAAGTCCATGGTCTCTCTGCCGTCGAAGACCGCGAGTGAGCCCTCCCACAACCCGTCGTTGCCGTAGGTCTCCCCGTAGCGCACGATCCCGCCGTCGATCTGGTAGACCTCCTCGAAGCCGCGGTTCTTCATCGCGGCCGACAGAATCTCGCAGCGAATGCCGCCGGTGCAGTAGGTCACCACCGGCTTGTCCTTGAGTTCGTCGAAGGCACCCGATTCGATCTGGTCGATGAAATCGTGCGTCGTGCGCACATCGGGCACGACTGCGTTCTTGAATCGGCCGATTTCCGCCTCCCAAGCATTACGCCCATCGAAGAAGACCAGCTCATCGCCGCGCTCCGCAACGAGATCGTTCACCGCTTCGGGACTCAGGTGGACGCCTCCCCCTACGACGCCGTGCTCATCGACGACGGTCTCCTCGGGGATTCCGAACGCGACCAGTTCGTCGCGCACCTTCACGCTCAGCTTCGGAAAGTCGACGATCTGACGCCAGGGCACCCGCCGTACCTTGCCCTGCAGCACCTCGGGAGTGAGCTCTTCGAACGCAGTCCCCTCGCTCCACTTCACGTCCAGGCCCTTGAACGGAGCGAACTCTTTGGTTCGGCGCAAGTAGTGCTTGCACGCCTCGATCTCGCCGCCGACCGTGCCGTTGATGCCGTGCTTGGAGATGATGATGCGCCCGCGCAGCCCGAGCGATTCGCACAGCTCGCGCTGCCACAGTCGCACCGCCTCGGGGTCGGCGATCGGGGCGAAAGCGTAGTAGAGCAAAATCTTGGGTTGCGACACCCCACAATGGTAGGGCGAAATCCTCAGCGCGGTTGCCCAGGATCCGCGGATGGGGCCGACGTTGCGTCAATAACCGCCCGTGAGTCCACCGCCGATGACGTCACGCTCGACGAACTCGAGTTCGAAGTCGCTAGCCGGCCTCGACGCGAGCCTCGTCGGCCTGTCGTGCCAGGTCGATGCGCTGCTGCTGCTCCGGCGTGCGCTCGAGCGCGGGTACCACGGTGTGCTGATCGGTCACGATGACGACGTCGTGGTCGACGTGGTCGGCCATCGCGTGCACCGTGTCGATGAAGTCCCGGCGGCGAATCGCGTCGAGAATGCGGGCGTGGTCGCGTTCCATCTCGCTCGCGGTCGCCACATTCGCGAGGCGGCCGCGGTGGGCGGGGGTGCGCAATTGGTCGTTCGTGCCGGCGTACAGCGACGCGAGCAACCGGTTCTTCGCGGCGTCGAAGATGAGCCGGTGGAAGCGGCTGTCGAACGCCGCCGACTCGCCCCCGCTCATGAGCACCGGGCAGCGAGTGCAGCCCTTCTCTTCAAGGGCGGCCTGTTCGAGCGCTGCGAGATCCTCGTCGGTGCGATGCAGTGACGCCTGCTGCGCCGCCTCGATCTCGAGGGCGCGCCGGTAGCTCAGAATCTCTTCGAGCGTGAAGTCGTTGAGAAACTCGTTGAGCAGCGTGCTGGTCGGAGCTGCGGAGCGGACGAAGGTGCCGCGCCCGGGGAGCGTCTCGAGCATGCCGATCGAGGCGAGTGAGCGCACAGCCTCGCGGACCGTGCTGCGGCCGACGCCGATCTGCTCCGCAAGCTCCGGCTCGATCGGGATGCGACTGCCGACCGGCCACGCTCCCGTGGTGATGTGGCGACGAAGGTATGCGAGCGTCGATCTGGCCCGCTCGGAGCCGGTCGTCATGCGATTCGCCACGTCCCACCTCCTTGTTTCGAACCCGCGCAGGCGCGCGAAGTGGGTCCAGTATACCGAGAGGCCGTAGGCTACTGGTGGCGATCATTCATCGGAGAAGGAGGCGGCAATGGCCCAGGCAGATCGGGGACTGCACAATCCCTACGCTGGCATGCGCGAAGTAGCGTCGTTCGAGGTCCAGAGCATCGATATTCGTGATGGTGAACCGTTGCCAGCATCGGTATTCGGTGCTGCTGCCGGGGGCGAGGATCGCTCCCCTCAGCTCAGCTGGTCCGGTGCGCCGGAGGGAACCAAGAGCTACGCCGTCACCTGCTTCGACCCCGATGCACCGACCGGGTCGGGCTTCTGGCACTGGGCCGTCGCCAACATCCCGGCGTCGGTGACCGAGCTTCCGGGCGGTGCGGGCGACCCGAGCAAGGGCCTGCTGCCCGACGGTGCGATCACCCTGCCCAATGAAATGCGAGTGCCGGCCTTCATCGGCGCGGGCCCGCCCGAGGGAACCGGGGTGCACCACTACTGGTTCGTGGTGCACGCGCTCAGCGTCGAACGCATCGACATACATCCCGAAGCCACCCCGGCCGTACTAGGGTTCATGATGCGCGACGCCGTGCTGGCACGGGCGATCCTCGTGCCGACCGGCGAATTCGGCGGTGCCGCCCGCGGGGCATGATCCGCGGGGCATGACCGCACCCAACCCACGAACACTCTGAACGGGAAAGACCAAGACATGACCAATAATGCCGAGAACCGCGTGCTGCAGCGCGCATCGATCGAAAGCATGCCCGCGTACGTGCAGGGCAAGTCGATCGCCGACGCGGTGAAGCTCTCCTCGAACGAGAATCCGTACCCCCCGCTCGACTCGGTGCTCGAGGCGACCCGGAACACCCTCGGCAGGTTCAACCTGTACCCCGACATGGGTGCAGCCGCGGTGCGCCAGCGCATCGCCGATCATCTCGGCGTGCAGATTGACGAGGTAGCCGTGGGTGCCGGCTCGGTCGAGGTTGCGCAGCAGCTCATCAACGCGTCAGCCGACGTGGGCGACGAGGTGATTTTCGCCTGGCGCTCCTTCGAGGCGTACCCGATCATGGTCCAGGTGGCGGGCGCGACGCCGGTGCCGGTTCCGCTCACCGCCGACGAGCGCCACGACCTTGACGCTATGGCCGCGGCCGTGACGCCCCGCACGCGCCTCATTCTGCTGTGCACCCCCAACAATCCGACCGGAACGGTGCTGCGCACTGAGGAGGTCGAACGCTTCTTGGCGGCTGTGCCGAAGAACGTGCTGGTCGTCATCGACGAGGCGTACGTGCACTTCGTCAACGATGATTCCGCTGCGAGCGGCATCGACTTCTTCCGGCGGCACGAGAACGTGGCTGTGCTGCACACGTTCTCGAAGGCGTACGGTCTCGCGGGTCTTCGCATCGGCTACGCGGTGGCCCGCCGGCAGGTCGCGGACAACCTCCGCCGCGTCGCCGTGCCATTCGGTGTGAGCGCGATCGCACAGACCGCAGCGATCGCCTCGCTCGACGCCGAGGCCGAGCTGCAGGAGCGGGTCGACCGTATCGTCGCTGAGCGCGCCAGGGTCATCGCCCGGGTTCGGGAACTCGGCTGGACCACCCCCGATTCGCTCGGAAACTTCATCTGGCTCCGAACCGGCGAGCGCACCCCGGAGATCGACGAAGCACTGAAGCAGAGCGGGGTCGTGGCGCGGGCCTACGCTGGAGACGGCATCCGCGTAACGATCGGCGACACCGAGATGAACGACCGCTTCTTGCGCGCGATCGAGGCAGTGAAACCCGCCGCCTGATTTCTCTCGGGGGCGTGCCCACCGAGGTCGGGTCGGCGCACGCGCCCCGCGAGCCACCACGGCGTACCGGTCTTCGGCTTCTACAGTGAGATCATGGCCATGCAGCGCATTGATTGGAACTCGGTTGCTGACGCCGCCGAAGCGCGCGTGGGCGCATGGATCGCCACCCTCAGAGACGATCCGTTAGATGCGGGACAGGCGGGTCAGGCACCCGAGGGTGCGGTTCCCACGGACATGCTCGAGGGCGCGCGCACCGACTCCGACGCGTTCGGATTCACCCATCGTCTCCTCGACGCCGTCGTCGGCGCGAGCGACCCGTTCGCCGCCGCCATGGGCCTGCGAGAGGCGTCGCGCGACCTACCCAGCTCGATGCCCGCAGTCGAGCGCATGGCCGTGCGGGCGGGTGGGCTCGCCTCGCTCGGGCTGCCGTGGGCGGTGCTGCCGGTCGCCCGAAAGTGGGTGCGGGACCGGGTGTCGCACCTGGTGCTCAGCGAACGATTCAACGGTGCGCGTGAGCGCTCGGGCACGGGGCCGGACGCGGACGACGGCGACCAAGAACCGTTCCCGAACGTAGCCGCGGCCGCGAAGGCGGCGGCCTCCGCAGGCAGCGGGGTGCTCTTCGCGCTCGGAGGTGACGAGATACTCGGCGACGCTGGGGCGGCAACGGAAATGCGACGCCTGAAGCAGCTGATCTCGAACCCCGAAGTCGAGCATGTGGCCGTGGACGTTTCGCGTGTGGTGCCTCCATCACCGTCGGGCGCGTGGGCGCTCGATGCCGACGCAGAGGTCGGGGCGAGTCGACTGCGGGAGATCCTGGAACATGCGATGCGGTGCGACACGAGTGTCGTGCTTGAACCAAACGACTACCGCTCGGCGCTGCTCGCACCGCAGATGCTCGCCCGGGCACTCGGCTCGCACGGGTTGAGATCTGCCAGGGTTGGAGTGCTGCTGCCGGCGGAGTTGCCCGAGTCGTTGCAGGTGGCGGAGGCTCTTGCCGGGTTCTCGGCGTCGCGGGTCGCTGCCGGCGGTGCACCGCTCGAGCTGGTGATCGGCGTCGACGGTTTCTCGGGTCGGGAACAGATTCGCTCGATCATCACCGGTCTCGCCATCCCGACGTTCGATTCGCACGAGGATCGCGCCGCGCAACTGCTGCGTCTGATGACAACCGTGCTTGCCCGGGGCGACGATGTGCGCGCTGTGGTCGCGAGCGAGGATCCGCACCTCCTGGCCGTGGCGACCATCCTGGCCGAACGGCTCAACGCCACCCGATCCTTGTCGCTGCAATTGCGAGCCGGCGCAGCGTCGAGCCTCGAATCGGTGATCGCCGACCACGGATTCGCGGTGCGGCGGCGACTTCCCGTCGTGCCGCAGAAGGAGTTCACCGGCGCGGTGGTCTACCTGATCGCGCTCGCCGCGGAAACCGCCGACGCCGCGGCCGCGATCTCCCGCACGCGCGCACTCCTTGCCGGCGACGGGTCGGAGCTCGGCCGCGGGGCCGACCGACTGCGAGCCGCGATTGATCGGTCCCGCGCTGATCGCCCGGAGAGCCGACGCGTGCAGCACCGCGCCCTCGAGTGGAGCGATGAGGCACGCGACACGGTCGCCTTCTACCGTGCACCAACCGACCAGCATCCGATCGAAACCGGTGGGCTCACGGCCGCCGTGCTGGGGCTGACCCGAGCTCAAACCGGAGCCATCACGCTCGAAGTCTCCGGCCCTCCACTCCGAGTGCCGGTCGTGTCAGACTCCGGCTTCGCGAACGAACCCGCTACCGACGCGAGCCGCTACGAGAACCGCGTGTGGGTGCGCGAGCTCATCGACCGGGCTCAGCACGGGCAGGAAGGAGTCGAGGCGGTGCGTGCCGCGCGCACCGCGCTGGACGAGGTCGACGCCCGGATCAGCGCGGTGCTCGAGGCGGGGGAGCGATGGCACGAGCTGCGACCCGCCGATCGCGGAATCCGGGTGGGCAGGCTCGCCCTTGGCACGGCAGCGGCGCGCGACCGCCTGATCGAGGTGCTCGCCGCGGAGACCGGAGCTCCCGTGGAGGTGCTCGATGCCGAAGTGAACGGTGCCGTCGACGCCGCGAGATACCAGGGGCAACTGGCCTCGGCGCTCGGCGCAGTGCGAGGAGCGCGATTCGTCCCCGAACGGCTGACGCTCGTCGTCACCGACGTCGGGGTCCCCTTGGCGGAACGCGCCGAAGCCGTGCTCGCGGCGGTGGCGGCGGGATCCGCGGTGCTCGTCGCTTCCCATCCCAGCGGCGCCCGTGCGTTCGGCGTGCTGCTGGAGGAGTGGCAGGCGGCCGGGTTGCCCGCGAATCTCATCACCCTCGTCATTGCAGAGCAGGGTGACGCCGCGTCTGCCGATCAACAAGGCCCCTCGAACATGTCGGCTTCACCGCACGAGACTCTTGCCACGGCGCTCGCCGCTGATGCGCGCGTCAACCGAGCAATCGTGCTCGGCAAGCGCGAGACGGCACGGACGCTGCTTCACCGTCGCCCTGATCTCCAGATCGAGGGTCGATTCAGGGCGCCCGGAGTCGTCGCCGTCACACCCACCGCCGATCCCGCCCGCGCGGTGCGGCACATCGTGGCCTCGGCCTTCGGCGCGCAGCACAACGATTCGACCGTCGCGCGTGTGGTCGTGCTGCTCGGCGCTGTGGCGCGATCCTCGCGCTTTCAAGCCGCGCTGGCTGACGCGATCGGCTCACTTCGCGTCGGCGACACGGCGCGACCAAGGGGCGAGGATCCGCTCGCGTTCAATCTCGGACCGCTGCCGGAGCCGCCTGGCGAGGAGGGCCTTCGAGCGCTCACCGAGCTCGACCCGGGCGAGGAGTGGCTGGTGCAACCTCGCCAGCTCGACGACGAGGGCCTGCTGTGGCAGCCCGGTGTGCGCATCGGACTGACGAGGGGAGCCCGCTTCTGGAGCGACGCGCAGGGCATGCCGGTGATCGGTGTGATTACCGCGCACAGTGTCGACGAGATGATCTCTCTGACCCGCAGGCTCGGTGGCGGCGGGGTGGCGGCGTTGTGCTCGAACGATCCGGGTGAGTCGCTACCCTGGCTCGACCGGGTGCCCGCGGCCAAGCTCGTGCTCGACGGTGCGACGACGGGCGGGCGCATCGAGCGTCAGCCCGCTGGAGGCTGGGGGCAGGCGGGTATGGGTGGATCTGCACTGGCCGGTGGTCCGCACCGCATGCAATCGCTCGGATCGTGGGAGCTGCGCGAGGGCACCGCAAGCTCCACACTCCACCTGCGCGGTCTCTCACCAGAGGTACGCGTTCTGGTGGAGGCGGCACAGCCGTCGCTCGACTACCGCAGCTTCGACCGAGTGCGGCGCGCTCTTCTGAGTGACGCACTGGCCTGGCGCACCTCGCTCGGCCGCGCACAGGACGTGACGGGCCTGGGCATCGAGCGCAACCTGCTGCGACACCTTCCGGTCGCCACGCACGTGCGCCACTCGGAGGGGGCCCCGCTCGGCGACCTCGTGCGGGTTATCGCTGCCGGATTGGTGGCCGGGGCCGCTATGACCGTGTCGACCGGTGTGGTGCTGCCCCCTGAGCTCACGGAGTTCCTGACCTCTCAAGGGGTGCCTGTCGCGTTGGAGCGCGACGAGCACTGGCTCGAACGCATGGCGGTTAAGGGCCTGTCCGACGATGAGGTCGGTGCGACGCGGATTCGATTGATCGGCGGGGATCGCGCCCGCACCGCTGAGTGGCTCGGCCGCTTCGGCGAGATCGGGCTGTGGGCTGCGCCCGTCACGATGGCCGGCCCGGTCGAGTTGCTGGCGTTTGTGCGGGAGCAGTCCATCTCGATCACCGCGCATCGGCATGGTCTCGCTCTGATGCCCGCGGGGATCGGCAGCTGGATTGCCGAGCTCCAAGGACGCCGCTGAGCGGCTTCCTGCTCTCGCTGTGACGAGGTCGCGATTTCCCTTCGTTAGCCCGGCACTGTATTGTAGGTTCTCGGTCGTGTCGCGTCGCGAACCGACCAACGGCGGGTTACCCGAGCGGCCAAAGGGGGCTGACTGTAAATCAGCTGGCTATGCCTACGGGGGTTCGAATCCCTCACCCGCCACCAAAATGAAGACCCCGACATCGTTGAAAAATCAACGGAGTCGGGGTCTTCGCCGTTACGCAGAAGCGGGCGGTGGCAACAATTGGCAACATTTCGGGGTTATGTCGCAATACGTGTGGATACGGATCGTGTCGAGCTTTGAGGCGGGTTCGATCACCCGAGCCACTACGAGATCACGAATGACCCGGTCGGTGACTGCCTGGTCGAATCCGAGACGCTGATAGATCCCGACGAGAGCGTCGTACACGAATCTTGAGTATGCGTGCTGGAGTGTGAGCCGGGCCGCCGCCGTCGGCGCAGTATCGTCACCAAGGTCAAGTTCCACGCTCCCTGCCGCTTCGGCACGTTCTCGGATGCGTCGCTTCGCGATCTCGACCATTGCAGCAACCTCGGACTCGGTGTGCGCGGACCCAATATGGTCCACACCCACGATCTGCCGGCCCGATCTTGTGACGACCTGTACCTTCGTCGCCCCCCGACCTCGTCAGGCCTTGCGTACATACATCGTCATTCACCCAGGCTATAAGCCCAGAAGTTGTACCCCCACCCAACTCGGGAAACCGCGGAAACACGCGGAATCAGACCTCAAACACAAAGGAAATCACATCCAAGCAGCCCGACAATCTTGCTGACGTATCGACAAACTGAGACAATAAGCGTAGGGTGTCACTTATAACTGACACTGTTTTTAGGGGTCAGTACCAGCACACCATACACATAACGCATTGGCAGAAGTCCATGAACGCCACACTCCTTACCCGAGGCGACCTTGTCGTCGACAAGGTGACGCAGAAGGCCGCTGAGAGTGCTCTCACGACCGCGGCGGATGAGGCCATTCAACGTGTGACCTTTCATACCGAGACTGGGCGAGAGTTGCCGGTTGACCCTGCGCTTGCTCAGCTGCTCGCCAAGGTCGTTGCTCGTATCGCCCAGGGCGGGCAAGTAAACGTCGCAACCCTGCCAGAACGAATGACGACATCGGCGGCGGCTGATTTTCTTGGTGTATCGCGCACGACAGTGATGAAGCTCATTGCAAGTGGCGAACTCCCAGCGACGAAGGTTGGAACTCATCATCGTCTTCAGCACGGCGATGTGCTTGCACTCAAGCAGCGCCGTGAGAAGCAGAGGGCGGCTGTGCTCGACGAACTACTGCTGATCGAGGACGACGATTAGTTCTGCTGGGAGCTTAACGGTACGGGTTTATTTTGTCGGTGCCCCGTGTTATTTTTATCTAGCAGGAAGTTTTGCTTCCCGCCTTGCCGATACCCCGCCGAGTGCGGGGTATTCGTGCGTTACGGCCAGGTTCTAGCACGCCCTCGTGGCCACTGTGCGGCTGGCGCGATGGTTTTCCATAGGCGGCGTTGTGAATCGAGCATTCGGGGGTCACCATGCTTGATGGTCATGATGCGGTTGTAAATGTAGGTAACGAGGTCAGCCGCCTGCAGCAATCGACTTGTGTGCGACGGTGCAAAGCGAAGGGGAGACTCGATCAACGGTAGGGTGCTGCTCCGGTATCCGGGCGTTCCGAACGATTGATAGCTATTGAAGTTGCTTCGGCTGAGTTCAGAAGTGTGATGTTCATCTGCCACCACGCGCACTGGCTCGTTCCATGCTTCTTTGCCGCAATCGTTAATTCGTTCAAGTAGGTGCCCGAATGCGAGTTCTCTTGCGGGAGTCAGTTTCGAGTACCCTCGAGCCTTTTGTGCAGCAACATCCACACCTTCGATGTAGACACGACATTCGCTATCTCTGATCGCTTCGAGTGCTTCTTCGTAAATGCGCAGACGTAGACGGAGCGGTACGTTTCGCCAGGGAGAATCTTCGGCACGCATCATTGCGCTGGCATGAAACTCTTCTCGCGTCGTGAGATGCTTGCTTGACTGGGCATGCTTGTGCATGATTCGGTGGAGCTTCATCGAAAGGCGATGTGCTTGATTTTCGGTGCAAACAATCGCGCTGAGAAAGTAGAAAGCTTCGTCGCGTTCTGACTCGTCGACGAAAGCGTAAAGCACATAAATAGTCTGTCAGAATTTCGGCGGAGTGACGGCTAGGTGCTCTGCTGATTACTGACTAGCCGGAACCGTGGCAACAAAATGGCAACATCTGCTGAGAAACGTACGATTTCTGCCCATTCGCACAAATCAAGAATCGTTGAAAACATGCCAAGAACGTGGGGTAACGACACGGCTCTTTAGGTGTCATTAGTTTTCGAATCCCTCACCCGCCACCAGAATTGAATACCCCGACACGCCATGCGGATTGCGGGACCGCGCACCGAGATTATGGTCACTTCTTGGGAAGGTCTCGAGAGGCGTTGCAACCCGCCAATGTCGGGCAGTTACAGCGAACTCGAAGATAAGGCCGAACGTGATCTTTTGACTGTGGCCGAGCGTGCTGCATACTGCCGACTCGGACTCCTTCGTTTTCTAGCTTCAGCGAAGTGACACCGCAACGACTTCGCACTGACAGGCTCGTTACCGAAATCGTCAGCTGAAGGCAGTTGTGCGTGATCATCCCGAGGTTGCGGTCTCAGCGCTTCTCGACTTGGGTTACACCATCTCCAAATAGGCTGAGCAAAGCGTGGCCGTGACCGGTAATGGTAGGGCTAACTTGAGCTGCGCCTCGCGAGTTCGTGCGGTACAACTGGTGCCTACGGCATCAGGGCGGCAAGCGGGCAGGTAACGGTGCCGTCGTCGAGTGTGAGCGTGGGCCCGGTGCCCGTCACGATAAGTCTGAAGCTCGGTTCGCCGACGACAGCGGCGTCGATGTCAGCGATCGCAGAGTTGAGCGAGTGCACCGCCGCAGGTATCTGCCTGCCTCCAAGTTTCACCCCGACCGCTGCCCAGCGACCGTCGGGCAGCGAGACAACCGCATCGATCTCTTTACCGTTTGAATCGCGGTAATGGCGCACCTCTCCCTCGATGGCCGAACAATACACGTTGAGGTCGTGCACCACGGCGCTTTCAAAGAGGAGACCGAGTGTTTCGAAGTCCTTCGCCAATTGAGTCTCACCGGCACCCAACGCCGCTGCCGCGAACGCGGGATCGACGAGATGGTACTTGGGCGAGGTGCGCAGACGGGCCCTCGACCGCAAACGAGGCGACCAGGATCGCTGCGTCTCGACCACAAAGAGCCGTTCCAGCAAGCCAACGTAACGCGCCACCGTTTCGGTGGTGATCGACGGTGAAATCGCCCGGAGGTCCGCAGTCAGTGTGGAGAGCTTCACCTCGGACGAAACTGCGCGAGCGAGTGACGCGATGAGCTGACGTACGACATCGGGTGCCTGGCGTACGTCTGCGATCCGTCCGATATCCGTACGAGTGACCTCGTCGAGATAACCTCTCAAGAGCCTTGCCGCCTGTTGCGGTGCGAGATCGGACATCGCTGGAAACCCGGCTTGCAGAAGCAGTGCGATCACGTCGGAAAGTGCAGCAGGGGAATCGGTAGAAGCAGTTGGACGCTCGCCGCGGAAAAGTCCAGATAGGCTCACGCCGCTGTTCGGCCGGTCCTGCTTCTCCCACCACGAAAGGGTGCGCTGACGGAGCCGTAGAAAGCGCCCTGCTCCTGTGTGTCGAGTGGCGTCATCGGCTGGTAACGCTGATCCGGTCAGAATGAACTGCCCACGGGCCGAGGATGCGTCGACGCGGCGTCGGACGAGGTTCCAGAGTTCGGGGGCGAGTTGCCACTCGTCGAGCAGTCTTGGTGCTTGTCCCGCAAGTAGGGAGTCGGGGGCGAGTTCGAGCAGTTGCTGCGAAGCAGGCTCGTCGATGAACACATATGAGTTCGCCGCATTGAGGGCCGTCATGGTCTTGCCGCACGCTCGAGCGCCCTCAATGACGACCGCGCCGGAGGTGCTCAGCGCCTGCTGCAACGCCGAGTCGAGCACACGCGGACGGTAAGCCTGACCAAGTGCGCGTTGCGTATCCATGGCGATAGTGTATCCCTAGCCGGCATTTTGCAGGAGTCCTAACCGGTATCTTGCAGGAACTCTAATCAGTATCTTGCAGAATCAGGGCACCCGGCGGATCCACTCCTCCGTCGAGAACTTCTCACGCACGAGACGCTCGGCTTCGGCCCACTCGGCATCGGTGACGGATCCGGACGATCCGCCGTATCGCGCCGTGAACACCTCGAGCATGCGTTCGATGATCTCCTCTCGTGAAAGGCCGGTCTGGCTGCGAAGCGGGTCGACCCGCTTCTTCGCGCTGGTGGTGCCCTTGTCGCTGAGCTTCTCGCGTCCGATGCGCAGCACCTGCGTCATGGCCTCGGCGTCCATGTCGTAAGCCATCGTGACGTGGTGAAGCACGGCCCCACTCGCGATGCGCTTCTGCGCGGCTCCGCCGATCTTTCCCGCGGGGCTGGTGATGTCGTTGAGCGGCTTGTACACCGCGTCAATCCCGACGGATCGTAGCGCTTCGAGCACCCAGTCGTCGAGAAACGCGTAAGAGTCCGCGAAGCTCATGCCTCGAACGAGCTCTTCCGGCGCGTAGAGGGCGTATGTGATGCAGCTCGCCGGCTCCATGTACATGGCGCCACCACCCGAGACCCGACGCACGAGCGATGCACCGCGCGCCGCGAGCTGCTCCTCGTCGACCTCGTTCATCACTGACTGAAAGCTTCCAATGAACACGGCGGGTTCGTTCCACTCCCAGATGCGCAGCGTCGGACCGCGCCGTCCCGCTCCGACCTCCGTGGTGATCACCTCATCGAGCGCCGCGTTCAACATCGGCGGCACGGGTTCCTCGCGCAGAATCTCCCAGTCGTAGTCCCGCCACTGCGCAGCGCCCGTGAGCGCGCGACGTACGGCGACACCGACCGCCTCGGCGGAGAATCCCACGAAGTGCACACCATCGGGCATCGCTCCGAGGATCGCGGCATTCACCTGTTCCACGTCAACCGAGGAGGGCAGACCGTTCACTGCGGCGTTAATCAGCGGCAGCGCGTCATCGGGTTCGAGAAAGAAGTCACCGGAAAGGTGAAAGTTCGAGATGACTTCGTGATCCTCGCCCGAATCGAGATCGAAGTCGACGACAACCAACTTGCCGCCGGGAACCTTGTACTCGCCGTGATGCGTGCTCATGCCAACCAGGCTACTCGCTGCCGCTACAGCTGCCGCAGCGCAGCCGCACGTACGTCAACCCTCGCTGCGGGGAAAACGATCGAGCATCCAGGTCACGATCGCGGCGATGGCCTCGTCGCGGTTCGTCTCGTTGAGCAACTCGTGCCGGGCCCCGGCGAACACCCGCACTGTGACGTCGCGCAGGCCGCGCGCGCGATACGCGTCGGCGAGAGCTCGCACCCGGCCACCCTTGCTGAGCGGGTCGTCTCCGCCCGAGACGATGAGCAGCGGGACGTCGGCCACGCCTTTTGCCGGCGCACCAAAGAGGCGAGCACCGTCGACCGGGCCGAAGAGCTTGAGAATGTCGGCCTCGAAGCAGAGCGGGTCAGCGATGAACGCTTCGGCGGTGCGAGGATCACGGCTCAACCACTCGAAACCATTGGAATGCGGCCCTCGCCAGCGCCGATTCAGGTCGCCCGACTCCATCGCGAGCGGAGTGCGATGGGCGCTTCCCGAGAGCACGACGGCATCGTACGGTCGCCGCTCTTGATTCATGATGCGCTGCGCCATGAGCGATCCCCACGAGTGCCCGAACATGATGACCGGCAGGCCCGGGTGCCGCTCGCGAATGATGCCCGTGAGCTGCACGATCGCTGCCTCCGTGGCGCGGAGTCCACCGGGGCCGAGTCGCCCCAGCCGCGAGAGGTCACCACCGTGCTGACGTGTGCCTGTCGCTCCGTGTCCGCGGTGGTCGTCGGCGTACACCGCGAATCCGTTGTCGCGCAGCACCTCCGCGAACGCGCGGTAGCGAAGCGCGTGCTCACCGATGCCGTGCGAGATCTGCACCACGGCGTGCGGGTCGCCGCTGGTCGATGCGCTGGCGACGACGTCGGTGTCCTTCCTGGCACCTTCCGGCCCCGGGAGCCACACGTAGGTGCGAATCTGAACGCCATGGGCATCCGTGAAGTCGAACTCGATGTAGTCATTCGCCTCAGTGCTCATGCGACCATTCTGCCCTGCACGCCGCTTGCTGCGCCGATACACTCGATGCATGTCAGAGTTCGTAGTCTCGTTGCCGAGCGATCCAGGCCTCGCAGAAGCAGTCGGCGAAGTCGACGGTGTGGAGTTTGTACCGTGGGATCTCGATGGTCCCCCTCCCCGCGAGCGGATCGATATTGTGGTCCCGCCATACTGGGGTGGCAGCGAGCGACTCACGGCCCTCGCACAGGTCAATACGAGGCTCGTGCAGTGGCAGTCGATCGGCTACGACGGTGTCTCGCGTTCTCTGCCGGAGGGCATCCCACTCGCGAATGCCGCGACGGTGCACGAGACCTCCACGGCCGAGCTCGCGCTCGCGCTGACACTCGCGGCACAGCGCGGCATCGCGGAGTTCGTGCACGACGCCACCGCGCATGTGTGGAATACGCGCTCCTTCCCGAGCCTCGCAGATCGACGCGTGCTCCTCATCGGATACGGCGGCATCGGCAAGGCGATCGAGGCGCGGCTCACGGGTTTCGAGGTCAAGATCTCGCGTCTCGCCCGCAGCGCGCGCGAGGATCGCAACCTTGCCGGTGACGCTGTCCAGGTGCGTGGGTTCGACGAGTTGCACGCCGCCCTCGCCGAAGCCGAGGTGGTGATCGCCGCGGTACCGCTCACCGAAGACACCAAGCACATGTTCGATGCTCAGGCGCTTGCCGCCCTGCCGGACGGAGCACTGCTCGTCAATGTTGCACGCGGCGGCATCGTCGATACCGAGGCGCTGATGAGGGAGCTGAACGCCGGGCGCATTCGCGCCGCGCTCGATGTCACCGATCCCGAACCACTGCCCAGTGACCACCCGCTCTGGGACTGCCCGGGGGTGCTCCTCACCCCGCACGTCGGCGGAGACTCTTCGGCGATGCTGCCGCGTGTCGGAGCGCTCATCCGCCGTCAGATCGATCACCTGCGCTCGGGCGAGACGCCCGAGAACTTGGTGCTCTAGCACGTGCGTTGCCTTCGATGCCGAGAAGCGCGAGGAGCGCCGAGGGGCGGTGCACCGAGGAGCGGAGCGTCCCGGTGCGGTGTCGCCGATACGTCCATCGATTACTTACCGGCGTTTTGGCACTCGGCCTCGTGCCGGCCGTCATGGCCTGCGGTTCGAGCGAAGCGGGCAACGCGAGTCAGATGGGTAACGCGTTGAATGATCCGAATGCGGCGGCTTCATCCTCGGGGACAATCCGCGTGTCCGACATCGAGGTTCCGGGTCCGGCTTCAAACCTCGCCGACCCGGAGACCGGCACTCCGAACGTGGTGGGAGCCGCGGCTGTGCCGGTGAGGGTCTATGAACCCGCCGCAGCGAAGAAAGAACCCTGGGCGACGCTCGTTTGGGCCCACGGCGGATCGTTCATGCGCGGAACGCTGGATTGGCCCGAGGCAGATTGGGTGTCTCGCAGGTTCGCCGAGGCAGGCCTTCGGGTGCTTTCCGTCGACTACACGCTCGCGAGTGATGCGGCGCACGCGCCGGCACCGGTGAACGACGTCGCCGCGGTGCTTCGCAGGGTGCTGGATCGGGTGAGCGGCCCCGTCTTCGTGGGCGGAGCGAGCGCCGGTGGGCAACTGGCTGTCGCGAGCACCCTGCAGAGCTCCTCCTGGGCAACCGGTAATCGAGTCGCCGGTCTCGCACTGGTCTACCCAACCCTGCACCGGGTGCAGCGTCCGGCCCCGGAGATCTCACAACTGACCGCTTCCCTTCCCGAAGAGCGCCGCTTCAGGCCGGAGCGCATCGCAGAAATGTATCGCGTGCATCTCGGTGACGGGACCACCCCGGTCGTCGGTGAGCTTGCTTCGGAGCAACTCGCGGCGCTGCCCCCGACCGTGACGGTCGCCGCCGACGCGGACGACCTGCGCGCCTCGGCGGAGCAGTTCACCGAGCAATTGCATGACGCCGGGGTCGACGCCGCGTTCAGGGTGCAACCCGGCACGGTGCACGGGTATCTGAACCGGCCGGAGGAGAGCGTGCGGGCGCGGCAGGACGCCCAGCACACCATAGACATCATTGTCGATCACCTGCGCGGGCTCATGAACGCGCAGTGAGGGGCGTGCTGTGGTGCACCATCCCCTGTGAGGCGCGAGCATCTCGCGCTCGCCGCGCGCACGCGTTAGCGTTGAGGTGAGCGAAAGGCGTACAGATGCGAGCGATTGTTGCGAACGAGGCCGGTGAGCCCGAGGTGCTGGTGATGCGAGAGGTCGAGGATCCCCGCCCCGCTCCCGGCGAGCTTCTCGTGCAGGCAGCCGCAATCGGCGTCAACTTCATCGAGATCTATCAGCGCTCCGGCGTGTACCGGGTCAATTTTCCGTTCACCCCTGGCGGCGAGGCCTCGGGCACGGTGCTCGAGGTCGGCGAGGGGGTCGAAGGGTTCGCGGTGGGTGACAGGATCTCCACGGCGAGTGCCAAGGCGACGTATGCGGAGCGCTTCACGGTGAAGGCCGAGCAGGCTGCCAGGGTTCCCGAAGGCGTCGATCTGGAGCTCGCGGGCGCGCTCCCGCTCCAGGGGTGCACGGCGCACTACCTTGCCACCTCGGCGGCCAAGCCGCAGGCCGGGGATACGGTGCTCGTGCACGCCGGCGCGGGAGGGGTGGGCCTGCTCCTCACCCAGCTCCTGGTGCTGCGCGGCGTGCGAGTCATCACCACGGCCTCGACCGATGCGAAGCGCCGCCTCAGCCTGGAGGCGGGGGCCGACGAGTCCATCGCCTATGACGGTTTTGCCGACCGGGTGCGCGAGCTGACCGGGGGCGAGGGGGTATCGGTGGTGTACGACGGTGTGGGCAAAGACACCTTCGACGAGTCGCTGCGGTCGCTGCGCGTGCGGGGCGAGCTGGTGCTATTCGGGGGTGCGAGCGGACAGGTGCCGCCCTTCGACCTGCAGCGCCTCAACGCTGGCGGATCCCTGTCCGTCACGCGGCCCTCGTTGCCGCACTTCATGCGCACGCCCGAGGAACGCAATTGGCGGTACGGCGAGCTCTTCGGGCGTCTTGCTGATGGCATGCTTCGTGCGAGGATCGGCGAGCGCTTCGCGCTCGCGGACGCCGCCGGTGCTCACCGGGCGCTCGCGGGGCGCGGCACGACGGGCAAGCTGATCCTGGTCCCGTAGCTGAGCGAGAGAGTCGAACGCATGAGCACGAGAGCCGAGACCGTCGAGTTCCTCGTCGACCAGTTGAGCGCGCTCCCTGGAATCCGCACCCGTCGAATGTTCGGGGAATACTGCCTCTACTACGACGAGAAGCCTGTCGCGTTCATCTGCGACGACGAACTCTTCGTCAAGCCGACCGATGCGGGCCGCGAGTACATCGGTGAGCCCGATGAGGCACCCGCCTACCCCGGCTCGAAGCTCTATTTTCGTGTGAGCGGGGACCGCTGGGAAGATCGAGACTGGCTCGCAGGGCTCATCGACCTCACGGCATCCGTGCTCCCGGCACCGAAGCCGAAGACCAGGCGCACCCAGGGCTGACCCAGCGCGAGGTCTCCCCGACGCGAGCGTGCTGATCCTCGCCCGCTAGACTTGAGCACTGATGCGCGGGCGAATGCCGCGCCTGACCAAGACCCCAACCAGCACCTTGGAGTGATGCTCACATGGCCGAACAGTCACGTCTCGACAAAGTTATCGCCCTCGCCCGTCACCGGGGCTTCGTGTACCAGGCCGGTGAGATCTACGGTGGCTCCCGCAGCGCCTGGGACTACGGTCCTCTGGGCACCGCCCTGAAGGAGAACATCAAGCGCCAGTGGTGGAAGACCATGGTGCAGAAGCGCGACGACGTCGTCGGGATCGACTCGAGCGTGATCCTGCCGAAGCAGGTGTGGGAGGCGTCGGGGCACGTCGAAGTGTTCAGCGACCCGCTCGTCGAGTGCCTGCAGTGCCACAAGCGGCAGCGCGAGGATCACCTGATCGAGGCCTACGAAGACAAGCACGGCCACGAGCTCGAGAACGGCATGGCCGACATTGTCTGCGTGCACTGCGGCACCCGCGGCCAGTGGACGGAGCCACGCGCGTTCTCTGGCCTGCTCAAGACCTACCTCGGGCCGGTCGACGATGAAGCCGGGCTGCACTACCTTCGCCCGGAGACCGCGCAAGGTATCTTCGTGAACTTCGCCAACGTGCTGCAATCGGCGCGCATGAAGCCGCCGTTCGGCATCGCCCAGATCGGCAAGAGCTTCCGCAACGAGATCACCCCTGGCAACTTCATCTTCCGCACCCGGGAGTTCGAGCAGATGGAGATGGAGTTCTTCGTCGTGCCCGGCACCGACGAGGAGTGGCAGGAGTACTGGATGCGCGAGCGCTGGGACTGGTACGTCGACCTCGGCATCGACCCCGAGAATCTGCGGTTCTACGAGCACCCGAAGGAGAAGCTCTCCCACTACTCCAAGCGCACCGCCGACATCGAGTACCGCTTCGGCTTCACCGGCGGTGAGTGGGGCGAGCTTGAGGGCATCGCGAACCGCACCGACTTCGACCTGAGCACGCACACGAAGCACTCGGGCAAGGATCTCTCGTTCTACGATCAGGCCAACGACGCGCGCTTCGTGCCGTACGTGATCGAGCCCGCCGCGGGCCTCACCCGCTCGCTCATGGCGTTCCTCGTCGACGCATACCGTGAGGAGCAGGTGCAGAACGCCAAGGGCGGCACCGACACCCGCACCGTGCTCGGCCTCGATCCCCGGCTCGCCCCGATCAAGGTGGCGGTGCTGCCGCTCAGCCGCAACGAGAAGCTCTCTCCGATGGCGCGCGAGCTCGCCGCCGAGCTGCGAGACGACTGGAACATCGACTTCGATGATGCCGGCGCGATCGGGCGCCGCTACCGCCGCCAAGACGAGATCGGCACCCCGTTCTGTGTGACGGTCGACTTCGATTCGCTCGAGGATCAGGCCGTGACCGTGCGCGAGCGCGACAGCATGCAGCAGGAGCGGATTCACCTCGATGCACTGCACGGTTATCTTGCGCAGCGCCTCCGGGGAGCATAGCCATCGCGGGTGTCTCGCGACTCCGCCCGCGGCCCGGCGGATCCCGAATGCCGTGCTCGTCTCAGGCGGGTTTGAAAGAATGCTGCCATGACGCTCGGTCCTGATCAGCCCCAGCAAGCGCAGTCCCCGCCCCAACCGGCCTGGGCTCGACCGCCGGCGACGGTCGAGTGGCGCGAGACCGTGCCACTGGAGTATCACCAACTGCTCCGCGGCACCCCGAGGTATCGGTGGTGGAAGCCGCTGCTGGCACTCGTCCTCGGAGTGATCTACTACCTCACCTTCCAGGTCGCGTTTCTCGTACCGGTCATGGGGATCTATGCGGCGACCAACGGAGGCATGTCGATCGAGGATCTGAACGGGCTTGTGCTTCCGGACACGCAGAACCCCTGGTCGATCTTCACGGCGCTCATGTCGATCGTGTTGATGATTCCCGCGGTGTGGTTGGTTCTGCTCAGCACCGGATTGCCTCCCCTCGGCCGAGTCTGGTCGGTCGCGCTGAGGATCCGCTGGCGATGGATCGGGCGGACAATCCTGCCCGCAATCGTCGCCCTGGTGGCGATCAACGTCGTGGGCATTCTGCTCGAGGTGGCGCTTACCGGCTTCGGTTCGGGCTCGGCGGTCGAGTCGGTGCCGGACCCCGCACCTCCGGAGATCGACCTCTCGAAAGCGCTGATCTCGCTGCTCCTTGTGGTGCTCTTGGTCCCGTTCCAGGCGACCGCCGAGGAGCTCGTGTATCGCGGTGTCTTCATTCAGGTGCTGGGAGGCTGGCTCGCAGCATTCGGCACGGGGAGCGCCCTCGCCAGGTTCATGCGCGGACCCGTGATTCCGATCGTCGTACCCGCAGTGCTGTTCGGACTCTCGCACATCTACGACATCTGGGGGCTCTTAGCGGTGACCGCAATGGCGTTGGCCGCCGGCTGGTTAGCGTGGCGCACCGGAGGACTCGAGGCGGCGATCACGATCCACGTGGTGAACAACCTGGTCGCGTTCGGTTTCATGTCGTTCGGATTCGGCGGCGAGACCGGGCAGACGGTGAGCGGCGGGACGCTCGGCTCGTTGATCGGCCAGGTTGCTGGTCTGATGCTCTACTGCTGGTGGGTCGATCGCGACTTCATGCGGCGCGATGCCAGCAGAACGCGCATCGACGTGGTGCAGGTGAGGACCCCGCGCGCGCCCGTGGCGGCCGCGGCGACGAGCGGTGCGGAACAGTGATCGACGCGCTGGTCGTCGGTGCCACGCTGCCTGCGTTCCAGGCGGCGCTCGACCTCGCGGAGGTCGGACTCCGCGTACGCGTCGTGATGCCTCCGGGTGCGGCGGATGCGGAGCCGGTCGCCATCGCCGAACCGGACCATGAGGGATCACTCGCGGCGCTGCTGGCCCGAATCGCGCGCCCCATCGAGGGCACGGACGCGCCGGCCGACACCAGAGCGGTGCCACGAGAGCTTTCGCCCACCGCCCCGGCGATGCGAGCCGACGATGCAGGCTGGGTGCGGCACAGCCAACCCGAGCTGTTCGGCGTGCCCTCGGTTCCGCTCGCGGCGGAGAGCATCAGACTGCTTGGAACTGGGGGAGCTTTTCGAGCGTACCTTGATCGGGTCACGCCGTTGCTGACCCTCGGGAAGACCCGCATGTTCGGCACGCTGGTGCGCAAGCGGATGGGGCGCGCCGCGCTACGGGCCGCGCAGACCCCGGTGCTCGAACGCTTCGGCGTGGATGCCGAGCAGGTCGAGGTCGCGCTCGTGGCTCCCGGGCTGAACGAGGCACTCACGCGTGCTGGCGCGCTGAGCTCGGCCGTGCTCGCATACTCGGAGCGGCATGCGGGTCGGGAGACGCGACTGCAGCCGGTTGGGGACCAACAAAATTGGCGCCTCAGCGCCCTTGACAAACTCGTGCTTTATGGTGTCGAGGTCACGACATCGCAGGTGGGTGACCTCTCCGAGCACGAAGACTATTGGTCTGTGCTCACTGGGCACGGGGAGCGCATCGACGCCCGCTCGCTGGTGCTCGATCAGGGCGACGAGGTGGCTTCGATGCAGCACTTCGCCCCGGTGCTCGGAGACGTACTTCCGGCATCGAAGCGCTTCTATGCCGAAGCAGTTATAGACCGCCCGTCCTGGCTCCCAGAGCAGCATGTCGCGCTCCATCATGCGGGTCACTTCTCGGCTCGCATCGATGCTGCGATCAGCGCAGATCCAGAGCGTGCTGTGCTCCAACTCCGGTCACGAAGGGTTCTCTTGGCCGGTACGGATCAGCAGGACCGGCTCCCCGGCGAGACTGGCGCGAACCCGACTCCCAGCACCGAGTTCGCAGAGGGACGGGGAGACATGGTGTCGGAGGCGCGGCCCGTGCTCAACGAACTCGGCCTGGAGATCGGGCCCCATGAACTCCAGTTCCGCCAACGGGCCGCACCCTTCGTGTCGATCGCCGAGCGCGACGCTGCGCGAGCGCGACTCGATGCCGTCCTCAGCTCCCGTCCGACGCTTCTGCCAGTCGGGCGCGCGCTGCACGGCGACGACCTGAGCGCCGCGCTCAAGCACGCCGGGGACCAGGCGATCCGCCTACGTCGACTGCTGCTCGGACTGGAAGCCGACTCCACCGACTAGGTATATTTCAAAATTGGCATACGACGCCCGGTTCTGTGGCGGTAGGCTGGGTACCGTACTCGTTACACAACCATCTGGGGTCTGGAGGCACCATGAAGGGCAAGATTGCATTCATCGTCGGCGCAGCCGTTGGCTACGTACTCGGAACCCGGGCGGGCAGAGAACGATACGAGCAGATCAAACGCGGTGCCGAGAAGCTCTGGAACACCGAGCCAATACAGAAGGGCGTTGGTGCCGTTCGAGGCGTCCTCGACGCTCAGGCCGACGAAGTCAAAGCCTTCGTGCGGCGAGCATCCTCGGACGCCTTCTCACGGTTGGCGAACCACACCGCCCCCGAGGGCACCGCCAAACCCGGGTCGAAGCCCGAGAAGCAGGGCGACTCCTCGCCCAGGAGTTCCACGGCTCAGCGATCCTCGACCCAGCAATCCAAGACGAAGAAGGATAGCGCTGAGGAGAAGTCATGAGCCGTCGTGATGAGCAGGCGGGCACCTTCGAGCTGCTCGCCAAGCTCCCCGCGCAGCTCGTCGCCCTCGCGCGCGCCGAGTATGAGAACGCGAAGCGGGAGATGGTCGCGAAGGCCAAGCGCGGCGGTATCGGTCTGCTCGCTATCGTCGTCGCGCTGTTCTTTCTCTTCTTCGCGATTGCCGCGTTTGTCACCGCGGCGATCGCGGGAATCTCCGTCGTGTGGCCAGTCTGGCTCTCGGCCCTCGTCGTCGCGGTCGGCCTGTTGCTGCTCGCCGCGGCCGCGATCTTCGCGGGTGTTGCTCTCATGAAGCGCGGCGTGCCGGTGCCCGAGGAGACGATCGATCGGGTTGAGCAGGACCTGCAGGCGATGGGTGAGGTGCGCTTCAACACCTCGGCGCATATGCCGCAACCGGGTGAGAAAGGAAACTGGCGATGAGCGGCGAGGAACGGCAGGCGGGCATCGCTCAAGCAGCCAAGGCGAGAACTGAACTGTATGACACACTCGCGCAGCTGAGGGATCGGCTCGACTACGCCCAGCGCGTGGATGACTCCATTGCGCGGGCAAAACGAAGGATCGCGGCGGAGAAGCGTGAGAACCCGCTGGGCTTCGCTGCTGCGGCGATCGGAGTAGCCGCTGTCGGCGGACTCGTGGTCTGGGGAATCGCGAGGCGCGTCGCCCGCGCCTTCGAGTGAACCGCCGGGTCGCGTCGACCGGATTGCCGCCGTGGTCGCTGGCGGTCGCGGCGATGCTGCTCATCCAGGTCTCGAACGCGCTCTCCGTCACGATCATCGAGCAGGTCGGTCCCGCAGGCAGCGCCTGGCTGCGCATGTGCTTCGGCGGATTGTTCCTGCTGCTGATCGTCCGGCCGAACCTCCGCTTGGTGCGTCCGCGTGATGTGCCGATCCTCCTGCTTCTCGGTCTCGTCACGGGGTTCATGACCACCTTCTTTCTTGCGGCGCTCGACCGGCTGCCGCTCGGCACCGTGGTCGCTATCGAGTTTCTCGGCCCGCTCACCGTTGCCTGCATTGCCGCCGGGCGCCTCAAGTCGTTGCTGTGGCCGGTGCTCGCGTTGCTCGGCGTGGTGCTGCTCACGGAGCCCTGGCTCGGCGAGATCGACCTCAGGGGCGTGGCCTTCGCGCTTGCGGCTGCGGTCTGCTGGGGCCTCTACAACGTCGGTACCCAACTCGTGGGTGATCGCTACTCAGGGGTCACCGGTCTCGCGCTGACGATTCCGATCGCCGCGGTGTGCACCCTCCCGGTCGGTCTGCCGCAGGTCGTATCGGGCAACGCGGTGTGGTGGGTGATCCTGTACGCGGCGGGCATTGCGTTGATCACCCCGGTCATCTCGTTCGGATTGGAGATGCTTGCCCTGCGGCGCATGACCCACACCGCGTTCGGTACCCTCTTGTCGATCGAGCCGGCGTTCGGAGTGATCATCGGCTTGCTTGTGCTCGGGCAGACCCCCGCGGTCTTCCAGTTGATTGGCGTCGCACTCGTGGTGCTGGCGGGCGCTGCTGCACAGCGAGCTGGCCGGAGGTAGCTTCCATCACGTTTGTGTTGCGTTTCGCCGTTGCCGCCTCGGTGTTTTGCTTTGCGTGTGGGGGCAGAGTAAGAATAGGGACATTGGAAGTCGTAACTTCCAGGCCAGACCTGAGTCAACGGGTGACCGAGTCGAGGGGCTGGCGTTCGGTGTGTCCGCGTGAGTAAGTGGGGTGTATGTCGACCGAGTCTAAGCCGCTCCGCGGTTTGCGTGTGCTCGTGCCTCGCGGCGGGATCTGGGGCGAGCTTGTGGCTCAGGCGCTGCGCCAGCAGGGCGCGAACACCGTCATCGCCCCGATGGTCGACTTCGCGCACACCAGCGAGGAGGATCGCCTCGTCGAGGCGCTCGGTAAGCTCGAAGAGGGCTACTACGACTGGTTCACAGCAACAAGCGCGACCGTGGTCGACGTGCTCGCGCATCACAAGGCGAAGATTCACGAGCGCACCCGAGTCGCGGTCGTCGGAGAGGCCACCCAGCAGGCGTTCATCGAAGCTGGCTACCAGGTCAGCCGCACGCCAGCCAAGGAGAACAACACGACGGAGGGCCTGCTGCAGGTATGGCCGGAGATCGACACCGGTGAAGTGCTCAAGGTGCTCACCCTGCGGTCCGATGTAGCGCGACCCGTGCTCACGTCAGGTCTGATCGATCGGGGGCACGACGTGACACAGGTCGTGGCGTTCCGCACCATCGGCGTGCCGGTCTCCGCGCACATCCGCGAAGACGTGGAGTCGGGCCGCATCAACGCGCTCCTCGTCGGATCTCCGAGGATCGGACGTGAGATCGCGGCTCAGTTCCCGAATCTCCCACCCGACACGATCGTCGCCTGCGTTGGCAAGCACACCCACGAAGAGGCGGTTGCCGCGGGACTGCGGCACAGCCCGACTTCGAACACGCTCGAGAAGAAGCGCGCGCTGATCGAAACGGTGGAATCCGCGATTCATCAGAGCGACATGCTGGACTGACGCCTCGAAGCCTGTGACCCGGACCGGGGGCGGCGCACATAACAATTCGGTGAGTTCCCGGAGCGTATGCACCGCGGTGGAGCACATCACGGCAGACTAGGATCATGGCGCGTGTCGAGGTGTTTCCGGACCGAGTGGTGATCAAGCTCAGTGCGTCTGAACGAGCCCTGGCCGCGCGACGACGCGAGCTCACCCTCAGTCGGGAGGCGATCAGTTCCGCGCTGATCACCGACGACCCATGGGTGTGGTTGCGGGGGGTGCGGGCCCCGGGTGTGCACCTGCCCCGCAAACTGGCCATCGGCACCTGGCGGTCCGCGGGCATGCACGACTTCGTGCTGATTCGCTCTGGGAGACCTGCGGTCGTGCTCGATTTCGACGTCGAGGCCGACGACCCGGGGTGGATCGGCGAGTTCGATAGTTTCGCTCGTGTCATTCTGTCGACCGCGCACGCCACCGAGCTGATTCAGGCCCTGCGCCTCGAGGGCGAGAGCGCCGTGATCGATACCGCGCGGTAAGGCGTACATGGGGGCAGGGCACGCCACGCGCGACACCGCGTTCGAGGTGCGCACCGCGCCGCGCGTGCGAGCGGCGGCCCTGTTCGTGCTGATCCTCGTCGCAATCGTGACCGGTATCGGGGTGGTGCACTTTTGGCCCGACTACGGTGCCGTGGCGAAGATCTCCCAGCAAACCGGGTACCTGGCCGATGGCGTCACTCTCGAGGCGGGCGAGATCGTCGAGGTCGGCGCGTGCGAACGCCCGGAGCAGGCAGCGCCACAGGGTGAGGCACCGACCGGGGCGCAGTCCGCGTGCGAACGGTTCAGGGTGAGCTTGCAGAGCGGGCCGGATCGCGGACAGCTCATCGAGGTCGAGGCCCACGGCGCGATGGCTCGCTCGGGGCTTGGAACGGGCGACCGCGTCGAACTCTACGCATTCGGCGAGTCGAGCGGTCAACCGCACAGTTACGGGTTGGCGAACAACTACGAGCTGAGTGGCGCGTTTCGACATGTGCCCCTTGCGATCCTCGCAGCGGTCTTCGCGCTCGTGGTGATTGCGGTCGGTCGACTTCGCGGGTTGCTCGCGCTGGTCGCGCTCGTCGTGGCTGGTGTCGTGCTGGTCGGATTCGTGCTGCCCGCGCTGATCTCAGGCGCGCCGCCCCTCCCAGTCGGGCTGATCGGCGCGAGCGCCATCATGCTCGTGACCCTCTTCTTCGTGCACGGCCCGAACATGCGGACCACCTCGGCGCTCCTGGGCACCTTGGCGGGACTGTTGATCATGGCTCTGGTGTCCTGGCTGTCGGTGCAGGCATCGCACCTGAGCGGCCTCGGCGACGAATCCTCCGGCCTGCTCTCCACCGCGACGACCGGCATGGACTTTCGGGGCCTGCTGAGCTGCTCGATCCTCATTGCCGGCCTCGGCGTGCTCAACGACGTGACGATCACGCAGGCTTCTGCGGTGTGGGAGTTGCGTGCTGCAGCCCCGACGATGCCGCAGCGCGAGGTGTTCGCCCGGGCGATGCGGATCGGGCGCGATCACATCGCCTCGACGGTGTACACGGTCTGTTTCGCATACGCGGGCGCTGCGCTCAGCGTGCTGCTGCTCCTGTACCTCTACAATCGGCCGGTGCTTTCGCTCCTGACGAGCGAGGATTTGGCGGTCGAGATCGTGCGAACCCTCGCGGGCAGCATCGGGCTCGTGCTCGCTGTGCCCATCACGACCGTGGTGGCCGCGCTCTTCGTTCCCCCGCGCGGTGCCGACTCGCTCCGGGGCGTTAGGGACCGAGCAGCCACGCCACGAGCGCAATGACCGGCAGGGAGGCGAAGGTCGTGACAAACACGGTGTCGCGCACCTGGATCTCGGCCTGACGGTAGGTGGCGGCGTAGTTGTAGATATTCTGCGCCGTCGGGAGCGCGGCGATCGTGACCGCGACGAACGTCTCGTGGGCGCTGAGGTGCAGCACGAGGCACAGCACCCAGGTGACAATGGGCATGACGAGGATCTTGCACACGCTTGAGACGACCACCGCGATGCGCGCTTCGCCGGCCTGCAGGGCGCGCTGCCCGTGCAGGGAGATGCCGAAGCTCATGAGCATGAGCGGAATCGCGGCGGCCCCCAGCATGTCGAGCGGTTCCATGAGGAACGCGGGCGGTTCAACATCGATGATGGCCAGGAGGAGACCCGCGAGGGAGGCCAGGGTGATCGGGTTCGACGCGGCCCGCCAGACTGCGCGCAGGGCACCGCCCTGGTTGCCTCGCGTTGCCTCGAGCAAGCTGATCACGACCGGCGAGAAGATCAACACCTGGGCGAGGATCAGCGGTGCCACGTATGCGGCATCGCCGAGGATGTAGACGGCTACGGGCAGGCCGAGGTTGTTGGAGTTCACGTATCCCGCGGTGGTGGCACCGAGGGTCGTGCTGCCGAGGTCGCGCCTGAACCAGAGGCGCGAAATCAAGACGTACATGCCGGCCACGAGCACCGCGCCCAGGCAGGTGCACACGATGACCGGGGAGGCGAGCACGGTGGGGTCACTCCTCATGAGCACCCCGAAAAGGAGGGCCGGTGTTGCCACGTAGAACGCGACGTTGTTGAGCACCCGGCGTTGCTCGCCCTTGACGACGCCGAGGAGCGCGGTGAGGTAACCGGCTCCGATGATGATCAAGATCACGGTGAAGCCCTGCAACACCGCGACCATTCGTCCCCCTTCGTCTCCAGAATTCTACCGGCTCGGCATCCGTGATCAGTTTGGAGCTGGTACCGCCCACCGGATAGCGTCGACCTCATGCTCACTCCAGCCCTCACGGGATTCGCAACCGGTCTCACCCTGATTGTCGCGATCGGTGCCCAGAACGCCTTCGTGCTGCGTCAAGGAATCCGGCGTCAGCACGTGCTGGTCGTGGTGCTGATCTGCGCGCTGACCGACGCCCTGCTGGAGGTTCTGGGCGTCGCGGGCATCGGCTTCGTGATCGAGCGGGCTCCGGTAGTGCTCGAGGTGGTTCGCTGGGGCGGAGTGGTGTTCCTGCTCTGGTACGCGTGGGGCGCGGCGCGGCGCGCCATGCGTCCCGACGTCCTCGACCCATCGGGCACGGAGACGAAGGATTCCCTTTCAAAGACGGTGCTCGCGTGTCTTGCGATCACGTATCTCAATCCGCATGTCTATCTCGACACCATGGTGCTCATGGGCTCGATCGGAAACGCGCAGGGCTCCCCCGGAAAATGGTGGTTCGTGCTTGGCGGGGTGATCGCCAGCTTGGTCTGGTTCACGGTGCTCGGCTATGGCGCGCGTGGTCTGACGCGCTTCTTCGCGTCACCGCGGTCCTGGCAGATCCTCGACTGGATCATCGCCGGGATCATGCTCGTGATCGCGGCGAGGCTCGCCTTCGAGGGGATGACCGGCTGAGGTCACGCCTGAGTGTCACCGCGCTGATCGGCGAACGGCGACCTCACGCACCTAGCCGGCGATGACCGCCAGCAACGCGTCGACGTCGTCGGTAGTCGTATCGAATGCGCACATGAGGCGCACCAGGGTGTCGTCGCCCGGCCAGTCATAGAAGTGCACCGCCTCGTGCGCACGCGCCTTTGTTGCCGCGGGGAGACCGGCGAACACCACATTGGCCTGAGTGGGCACAGGAAGCGTGATCCTCGCGCCCTCGCCTTCGCCGCGGGCGATGATCGCTTCGATCCCCTCGCGCAGCCGCGTCGCCATGGCATTCGAGTGGCTCGCAGAACGCAACCAGAGGTCGCCCTCATAGAGCGCGATGAGTTGCGCCGACATGAAGCGCATCTTCGAACCGAGCTGCATATTGAGTTTGCGCAGGTACGTGAGGCCAGGCACCGCGCCCGGGTTGATTGCAACGACGGCCTCCGCGCCGAGCAGGCCGTTCTTGGTGCCGCCGAGGCTGAGCACATCGACCCCGACCTCGCTCGTGATCGCGGCGAGCGAGGTGCCCAGGTGCGCGGCCGCATTGCCGAGCCGTGAGCCATCCATGTGGAACACCATGCCGTGCTCGTGGGCGTGATCGGCAAGCGCGCGCAGCTCATCCGGGGTGTAGCAGGTGCCGAACTCGGTGCTCTGCGAAACCGACACGGCAAGCGGTTGAACGCGGTGCTCATTGCCCCAGCCCCAAGCCTCACGATCGACCAACTCCGGCGTGAGTTTGCCGTCGGGTGTCGGCACTTGGAGGAGTTTGATGGCCCCCACTTTCTCGGGGGCACCCGCCTCGTCGGTGTTGATGTGGGCGGATTCCGCGCACACGACCGCCCCCCAGCGGGGAAGAGCCGCCTGGAGCGAGAGCACGTTGGCTCCCGTTCCATTGAACACCGGGAAGGCCTCGGCGTCCCCGCCGAAGTGGCCCCGCACGACCTCCTGCAGTCGCGCCGTCCAGGCGTCCTCACCATATGCGGGCGCGTGGCCAACGTTCGCGGCGACGATCGCGTCCATCACCTCCGGATGTGCGCCCGCGTAGTTGTCGGACGCGAAGCCGCGCGGGTGGTTCGCGAGATCGGTGCTGACGGGGTTCGAGATCGCAGATTCGGCGGGGGAGTTCACCGATCCAGCTTATCGCGGTGGGCCGGGGAGCACTGCCGGTGCTAGATGCCCGCCTCGCGGTACACGGCCGCGTTCTCCTGATACACGAAGGCGTTGCTGCGCACGCGCTCGGCCATCTCGTCGTTCATCGGTCCGCGATCCTTGGCCGGAACGCCGGCCGCGAGGTGCCCCGCCTCGATCCGCTGCCCCTCGAGCACGAGCGCACCTGCCGCCACGAATCCACCCTCGCCGACGAACGAATTGTTGAGGAGCTTCGCGCCCATGCCGATGAGCGACCCCGCGCCGACCGTCGTGCCATGCAGCAGGCCGAGGTGCCCCACCCCGACATTCTCCCCGATGAGCGTGGGAATGCCCGCATCGGTGTGCACCACGACGTTGTCCTGCAAATTGCTGCCAGCGCCGAGTTCGATGCGATCCATGTCGCCCCGTAAGACCGCCCCGAACCACACGCTCGCTCCGGGACCGATGTGCACGTCACCGATGATTGTCGCGTTCGGAGCGATCCACGCGGTCGGGTCGATCACCGGGGTCTTGCCTTGGATAGGGATGATGAGCGCCATGGTCCTAGCGTAGCGATCCGGTGCCCGGCGTGCGCTGGGGCCCGTGCACTCACATCGTGAGCGGAGCGACTGCAGGCTGCCGTCGGTCCTCAGTGCGCACGATCCGGCGGACCTGATACTTGACAGATCCCGCAGAGGTACGTAGGTTCGTTAGTGAAGTAATGAACCCATGAAGTAGCGGGGTCCCGGACGAAAGGTCGAGGTGAGACGTGTTCGATGACACCAAGCCCATCTTTCTGCAACTCGCAGAGCGCATCGCCGACGACATTCTTCGCGGACGCTACGAGCAGGGCGAACAGGTTCCCTCGACGAACGAACTCGCGGCGCACTTGCGCATTAATCCCGCGACCGCTGGCAAGGCACACGCGCTGCTTGTCGATCAGGGCGTGCTCGTCAAACGCCGCGGCCTCGGCATGTTCGTCGCCGAGGGTGCGCGTGAGCGCATCGAGCAACAACGCCATCGCAGCTTCGCGCGCGACTACATTGCTCCCATGCTCAACGAAGCACGGGTACTTGGACTGTCAACTGCAGACCTGGTGCGACTTATCAAGGAGGCAGAAGCATCATGACCATCGCCATCGAGACTCGCGGGCTCACCCGCGTGCACAAGAGCACGAGGGCGCTCGACAACGTCACCGTGCAGATCCACGAGAACAAGATCACGGGGTTGCTCGGCCGCAACGGTGCCGGCAAGACAACGTTCATGTCACTGGCCACGGCCCAGGATCGCCCGACGAGCGGCACCGTCACCGTGCTGGGTGAGCAACCCTTCGAACACTCGACGGTGCTCGAGAAGCTGTGCTTCATTCGGGACAACCAGCGCTACCCTGACGACTACGCGCTGAAGCACGCATTACGCGCGGCGCGCATCTTCTACCCGAACTGGGATGAGGCGTTCGCCGACCGACTCGTGAAGCTCTTCAGCATCCCGAAGAAGACGGTCATCAAGAAGTACTCGCGCGGCCAGTTCTCGGCGCTCGGCATCGTGCTCGGGCTCGCCTCGCGCGCTCCGATCACGTTCTTCGACGAACCCTACCTCGGGCTCGATGCGACCGCCCGTGGCCTGTTCTACGACGTGCTGCTGCACGACTACCAGCAGCACCCGCGCACGATCGTGCTCTCGACGCACCTCATCGATGAAATGGATCAGCTGCTCGAGCGGGTCGTGATCCTCGATCAAGGAAGAATCGTGCGTGACGCCGACGTCGATGAGCTTCGCGGCACGGCGCACCAGGCCGCGGGCCGAGCCTCGGGCGTGGAACAGTACATCGATGGCCGTAACGTGCTCAGCCGATTCGCCGTCGGTGGCCTGCTCACCGTCGTGGTCGAGGGAGGCATTCGCGACGAGGATCGCGCATGCGCCGAGGCCGCCGACGTCGATCTCAGCGCGGTCTCCCTGCAGCAACTCGTCGCAGCGTACGGAGCCGGTGATTCCGAACTTGAAGTCGCACTGGAAGGGGCGCAGTCATGAAACGCGTACTGAATATCACCCGCCTACAGCTCAACAAGCGTGACGTGAGCTTCCTGGTGCCGGCGGTGATCGTGCTGGTCGTGATCATCGTGTCGGCCATCATCTCGGTCGCCCTGCAGCGGGCGGGACTCGATCCCGCAGACCCTGACTTCGCGGACGGGGCGCGAAACAACCTCGGGGTGGTCTGGTCGCTCCCCGGCTTCCTCGTCTACTACGGCGTGCAGGCCGTCGCGACGACGTTCCCCTTTGCGATGGCCCTCGGGGCAACGCGACGGGATTACGTGTTCGGCACACTCGTCGCCAACATCATCACGTCGGTGTATGTAACGGCAATGCTCGTCGTGCTGCTGCTGCTCGAACTCGCCACGAACCACTGGTTCTTCAACATCTACGTGCTCGACAATTACGCCTTGGGCGCGGGCAATGTGCTCACGCTCGCTGTCACCTCGTTCTTGGGGGTGCTCTTCTGCACGACCATCGGTGGCCTCTTCGCAGCGCTCTGGGTGAAGTTCGGCAATAAGGGCCCGACGATCTTCGGCCTCGCACTCGGCCTCGTGCTCGCGGTGCTCGTGCTCATCTACGTGCCGCGGCTCGGAGAGATCATCGCGAGTATCACGGCGGCGAAGGCCATCATCATTGCGGCGGTGATCATCGTGCTCGCGCTGCTCGGCACCTGGGCCTCAATGCGGCGCACGTCCGTCAGATAGGAGCCAGGCGGCTGCGAAGCACGGCCCGTCGGGCCGGGTACACTTCGCGCTTCGTCCCGTCCTCGGCGGGTGACCCCCGACAATGTCGGGGGTCACTTGTATCGTCGAACGCGTAATCATATTCCGTGTCTCGCGGGGAGTGGAGAACCATGCAAACGCTGCTCATCGTGCTAGTTGCACTCAACCTGCTGCTGAGCGTCGTGGTGCTCGTGTTCGTGCTGCTGCGCGGTCGGGGCACCCAGGCGGGCGCTGCGGCACCGGTGCAGGCCGACGTTCGCAACGAGCTGCAAAGTCAGATCGGCCTGGTGCGCCAGGACCTGCAGGCGCAGCGGGCGGAGCTCGGGCAGTCGCTGCGTGCCGCCAGCGAGTCGCAGTCCGTTGAGCTGGCGCGCGAGCGCGACGCCCGAGCCCTCGCGAGCAAGGAATTGAACGAGGTGCTGGGCAAGTCGATGACCGACCTGCGTGCGTCGCTCGAGCAGAGGTTCGACGTGCTGCGCGGGGAGAACGAAACAAAACTCGAACAGATGCGGGTCGCCGTCGACGAGAAGCTGCAGGGCACCTTGAAGACCTCGCTCGACGAGAACGCGAAGCGTATCCAGGCCCTCACCGACGCGAACTCGGCGAAGCATCTGGAGCTGCAGCGCACCCTGACGGCGGAGCTGGAGAAGCTGCGTCAGGGCAATGAGGCGAAGCTCGAGAAGATGCGGGAGACCGTAGACGAGAAGCTGCAGGGCACCCTGGAGAAGCGACTCGGCGAGTCCTTCACCCTCGTGAGCGAACGACTCGAACAGGTGCAGAAGGGTCTCGGGGAGATGCAGACGCTCGCCTCAGATGTCGGGGGACTCAAGCGCGTCTTGACCAATGTGAAGAGCCGCGGCGGATGGGGCGAGGTGCAGCTCGCACGACAGCTCGAAGACGTGCTGACGCCCGAGCAGTACGCCGAGAACGTCGTGACGATTCCGGGGTCGAACGAGCGTGTGGAGTTCGCCGTCAAGCTTCCGGGCGCGGGGAACGGCGAGAATCCTGTGTGGCTGCCGATCGACTCGAAGTTTCCGCAAGAAGACTACGAGCGCCTACTCACCGCGCAAGAAAGCGGTGACGTCGCGGCCATCGAGGCCGCTGGGCGTGACATCGAGCGCGCCGTGCTCGCGCAGGCGAAGAACATTGCCGGGAAATACGTGGAGCCCCCGCACACCACCGACTTCGGCATCATGTACCTGCCCACCGAAGGACTCTTCGCCGAGATCATGCGTCGCCCGGGCTTCGTCTCGAAGCTGCACAACGAGCACCGCATCGCCGTGGCGGGTCCCACGACGCTCATGTCCCTGCTGAACAGCCTCCAGATGGGGTTCCGCACGCTCGCGATCGAGAAGCGCAGCAGCGAGGTGTGGCAGGTGCTGAGCGCAGCGAAAACCGAGTTCCAAAAGTACGGTCAGGTGTGGGAGAAGCTCGGCAAGCAGCTGCAGACGGCGCAGAACACCGTCAGCGAGGCCGGCCGCCGCACCCGCGCGGTCGAGCGGAAGCTGCGCGACGTTGAGACCCTCGATCTGACCGGTACCGACCCGGCAGCGCTTGACGAGATGCTGCCGGAACTCGAGGACTTCTCGGTGGACACACCTGGCGAGTAGCGGCCGAGCATATTCCGAGTTGCGGAAATTCCTGTCTTTTTCACCCCTGAACTCGTGGATCCTCGATGCGCTGAGTGGCTCAAAGTAGAAGTACGCCGCTTCGACCGCGCGGCAGTTACCGCCACTGAGCAAAGGAATGAACGTGACAGCCTTCCAGAACGACATCGACGCAGTGCAAGCCCTCAAGGAGCAGAACGGCCCGAGCTGGGACGCGATCAACCCGGAGTACGTGGCTCGCATGCGCGCGCAGAACCGCTTCAAGACCGGCCTCGAGATCGCACAGTACACCGCCGACATCATGCGTCGAGACATGGCGGAGTACGACGCCGACTCGTCGGTCTACACCCAGTCACTGGGGGTGTGGCACGGCTTCATCGGGCAGCAGAAGCTGATCTCGATCAAGAAGCACCTGAAGAGCACGAACAAGCGCTACCTCTACCTTTCGGGTTGGATGGTCGCGGCCCTCCGCTCCGAATTCGGTCCGCTGCCCGATCAATCCATGCACGAGAAGACGGCGGTGCCCGCGCTCATCGAAGAGCTGTACACGTTCCTGCGCCAGGCCGACGCGCGCGAGCTCGACCTGCTCTTCACGCAACTCGATGATGCCCGCGCAGCAGGGGATGAGACCGCGGTCGAGTTCATTCAGTCGCAGATCGACAACTTCGAGACGCACGTCGTGCCGATCATCGCGGACATCGATGCCGGCTTCGGCAACCCCGAGGCGACCTATCTGCTCGCTAAGAAGATGATCGAGGCCGGTGCCTGCGCAATTCAGATCGAGAACCAGGTTTCCGATGAGAAGCAGTGCGGCCACCAGGATGGCAAGGTCACCGTGCCGCACGAGGACTTCATCGCCAAGATTAACGCGGTGCGCTACGCCTTCTTGGAGCTCGGCATCGACAACGGCGTGATCGTTGCCCGTACCGACTCGCTCGGTGCGGGGCTCACCCAGAAACTCGCGGTGTCCAACACTCCGGGCGACCTCGGTGACCAGTACAACTCGTTCCTCGACGTCGAAGAGGTGTCGGACGCCGACCTGAGTGACGGCGACGTAGTGATCAGGCGCGAGGGCAAGCTTCTCCGCCCGAAGCGCCTCGCCTCGAACCTGTACCAGTTCAAGAAGGGCACGGGCGAGGATCGCGTGGTTCTCGACTGCATCACCTCGCTGCGCAACGGTGCCGACCTGCTGTGGATCGAAACTGAGAAGCCGCACGTCGAGCAGATTGCCGGCATGGTGGATCGCATCCGCGAAGAGGTGCCGAACGCGAAGCTCGTCTACAACAACAGCCCGTCGTTCAACTGGACACTCAACTTCCGCCAGCAGGCATACGATCTCATGGTCGAGCAGGGCAAGGACGTGTCCGCCTACGACCGCGACAAGCTCATGAGCGTCGAGTACGACGACACCGAGCTGGCCCGGCTGGCCGACGAGAAGATCCGCACCTTCCAGCGCGACGGCTCGGCTCGCGCAGGCATCTTCCACCACCTGATCACCCTGCCGACCTACCACACCGCGGCACTGTCGACCGACAACCTCGCCAAGGGCTACTTCAGTGACGAGGGGATGCTCACCTACGTCCGCGATGTGCAGCGCCAGGAGATCCGCCAGGGGATCGCGACCGTGAAGCACCAGAACATGGCAGGCAGCGACATCGGCGATAACCACAAGGAGTACTTCGCAGGCGACGCCGCACTGAAGGCGGGTGGCAAGGACAACACGATGAATCAGTTCAACTGATTCGTTTGACAGGGCGAGGATCGCCCGCACCGAGGGGAGTCCAGCCAGTGCCGGGCTCCCCTCGGTACGAATGCTCAGCTACGTTACGTCGCTGATTCGAGTTTTGCTGGCAGAATGGCCGCAAGCCCACGGCTCCGCCGAGAGCTCACTGCCATGAAAGGAGCTCGCGATGCAGCCCAAGCACCTAGGGATTGTCTGGAACCCGTCGAAGACGACCAGGGAGGAACTCGAGCAGGCGCTCGACAGTGCGTCCCTGACCTCGTCGTCGATGCACGTCGACTGGTTCGAGACCAGTGAGGACGATCCGGGTCGAGCTGCAACCCGGCGGGCCGTCGAAGCCGGGGCGAGCGTGATCCTCGCCGCCGGTGGCGACGGAACGGTTCGCGCTGTCGCCGAGCATCTCGCCGAAACCGGCGCGCCCGCTGAGCTGGCGATCATTCCGCTGGGCACCGGAAACCTGCTGGCCCGGAACCTTAATGTTCCGCTCAATGACCGACAGGCGGCGTTCCAACGCGCACTCACGGGCACCGGAAAGCCGCTCGACATCGGGTGGGTGCAGGTTGACCTTCCCAGTGGCCAAGAACGATACGCATTCGCGGTGATGGCGGGCTTCGGGATAGACGCGCACATGATCAGCGAAACCGATGACGACCTCAAGAGCAAGGCTGGCTGGCTCGCATACGTCGAGTCGCTCGGGAGGGCGATCTCGGCGAGCGAGGTGATCGAGGTTCGCCTCGCCATCGATGACGCAGAGGCCGAGCCCGCGCGGGCCCACACCATCATCATCGGCAACTGCGGCACACTGCAGGGCGGAGTCACTCTGCTCCCGGATGCCGACCCCGCGGACGGCAAACTCGACCTCCTCGCTCTTCACGAGGACGGGGTCGCAGGCTGGGCGGGAACCCTCAGCACCATGGTCTGGGATAACGGCCTCAAGCGGCTGCTCAGCAAGGAACGCGGAGATGAAGCTGCCGTGAGTGACGGGACCACAACGCACCGGCAGATCTCTTCAGTGTCGATCGAGCTTGATGAGGCGCGCGCGTTCGAGGTTGACGGCGACGAGGTCGGCGAGGTGACGCGTCTGGAAGTGCACGTCCAGCCCGCCGCGATTCGTGTGAGGTAGGCGCAGCCGCCGCACGAGCTCGCGGGTGTCAGACTCTGTGAGCAGCGGGTCCCGTGCGGAAGCGCTGCAAGGGCGCTTCACCCCTGCGCGATCCGTCGCCCACCCACGTACGTCTGCAACACGACCGTATCCGCAAGTGCCTCGGAGCTGACCGTGCGGGGATCGCGATCCACCACGATGAAGTCAGCAAAGCGACCCGTTGCGAGCGAGCCGACCTCATCCTCGCTGAAGAGCTGCCAGGCGGCATTCACAGTCTGGGCGAAGAGCGCCTGTTCGCGGGTCACGGGCGTGCCGCCGGGCATCTGAAACCCGGACCGCGACGTGCGATTCTCGGCGACCGCCATGTTTCGGAACGGTTCATTTGGCGTTACCCAGCCGTCGTTGTGGAAGGTCGCGCGATGCCCTGCCATGAACGCCGCACCGGCATCGGCCCAGGCCCCGCCGTGCTCGCTGCCGAAGAGGTCGTTGACGAGCACCTCACCCCAATAAGTAATGTGGTCGACGAAGACGCTCACGGTCACGCCAAGCTCGGCGGCGCGTGCATACTGCGCGGGCTTCATCGCCCCGCAATGGTCGAGGCGGAAACGATGATCGGTGAGACCATGACGTGCAATAAGCTTCTCGTACACGTCCAGTGTTGATTCGATCGCGAGGTCGCCGTGCACATGGCACGCGAGCTGCCATCCCGCGGCGGCGTAGGGTTCGGCGATTGCCTCGAGCTCCGCCGCGGTGTAGTTCGCATGTCCGACATGACCGGGTTCGAGCCCGAGCGACCTGGTTGCCTCGGTATCGAGGTACGGGAAGGATGTCGCGATATTGCCGATCCAGGGTGAGCCGTCCGACCAGGTCTTCACACCGACCTGACGGAACCATGGGGCGATCTCCGACGAGCGGTCTGCCGTGACCGCACGATCCTGCACGATGCCGTTTGGCCTCGACATGTCATACCAGCGCAGCCGCACCGGCAGGTCGCCTGCGGTGTGCAAGGCTGAGACCAGTGGGTTGAGTTCGGGCTGCCATGACAGGTCGGCGACCGTTGTGATCCCGCGTCGGGCAAGGTCCGAGAGATGCGACGAGAACAGCTCAGGCATTCGCTCCGCGGCGACGCGCTGGAGTGGCGCGAGCAGCACCTGCACGGCCCCAGCCTCAAGCGCTACGCCCGCGAGTTCGCCGTCGGCGGTGTGCACGAACGAGGCACCTGCTGGATCCTGGGCATCCCGGTTGATGCCGGCCGCGTGCGCCGCGGCGCTGTTGAAGTAGGCAGAGTGGCCCGAGTTGTGCACGATGATGACCGGCACATCGCCAGCAAGGCGGTCGAGGACCTCGCGGTCGAGTTCAGGGAGCCCGCGCTGCAGCAGAGCATCCCAACCGTTGGCATACACGATGCCCGCCGCGGGCGGGGAGTCCGCCGCTGCGGCGATCGCGCGCTTGAGAATACGCATGACCTCATCGGCGGTTGGCACCTCGACGGGGCGTAGGTCGACCACGAGCGGCGAGAGAAGCAGCGTGGCGCCCGCGGGGTGGCCGTGGGCTTCGATGAGACCCGGCATCACCCATCCGTCGAGCGCGGTCTCCGGTGCTGTCGGATACTGGGCCCGGAGCTCCGCGGCGGCACCCACGGCGACGACCTTGCCATCCTCGACAGCCATTGCCTCGACTTCGTCGAGCGCGGACCGCTCGAAGGGGAGAATGGTGCCGGTGAAGAGTTTCATGCTCATGTGGCTGATTATTCCGGATATCCGGCTCTTCGACCAACGGGCCTGCGTTGAGCTCACGGCGACGTGGTCGCTCAGGCGATGGGTGCGCGGTTCGTGCTTCTCCTAGAAGGGGAGATTCTCTGAGCCCACGGGCGCGATGAGCAGACCAGTGATCTTGCCGGAAGAGTTGTATGCAACCCGCCCGATCCACTCACCTGCCTCGTGCTGCAAGGTTGTCTGCACGACTGCGCCGTTGATGAGGTGTCTATTTGCGAACTTGCCCAGCGCGCTTGTTCCGTCTGGCGTCTGAACGATCGTGTCGGCGCAGGTTTCAAGCTGACCGGTCGCCGCGGTGACCTCGTTCCAGACGCGCATTACTTTGCGTTTGTTCAGCGCACGTGCGCAGGTGTACGTCATGTGCGCGCGTACTGACTCGTAATCGTCGGCGTTCAAGCGCTCAAAGACCTGTTCGGTTCGGTCAAGAAGATTGATTGTGTGTTCGGACATGGTGTGCCTCTCGTCATCATGCTCTGCACCGGACCCACCGAAGCGTTTGAAAGCCGCCTGACGACTCACGCCGAGCGCGTCGCCAATCGACTGCCAAGAGATTCCTGATCCTCGCGCCGCGCGAACCTTGCGGTGCAGTTGTACCTGCGAGCGACGAACAAGCGTGTCTGCACGACGAATCGCCTCAGCGGCCTCCTCTGGCGAGACAAGGTCGGCATCTTTCTCGACGCGCTCAGCGAGTTCACTCAGCGACAGCTGTTCGTTCTCATCTGGGGTGTGCACACCTCGAGGTTAGAACGCAAACATGTGAATGTCAACCACTAGATGACATTCACATTTCTGGGTCGTGGTGATCGTGCTCTCGAGCACCCAGGTTCACCGCACCTTCCGCAGTGTCTCCGGCATCGGGAATGGAAGTTCGAAATGCCGCTGATCGGGCATGCCAATGGCTCCGAAGTCGTCTTCCTTGACCCGGATCCGATCCGGCGACACCTCAGTGATCACGACCCTGAGCCATTCGCCGGACTCGAGCAGCAACTCGTACTTGTCCGCGAGGTAACCAATCCCTCGCTCCTCGAGCCTCTCCTCAGCGACGTCCCAGGCCACCTCATCCAGGTCCTCGCGCCCGAGAAGGTCGACCGTCGTAAACCCTTCGCCCGCAGGCACAATCCATCCGACGATCTCGCCATCGCTGCGCCGATGCTCGATCCAGTTCACTTCGACTGCCATCCACCAATTGTTGCACCTTGGTGCGACGGGCCGCCTTCGAACGGCTCGCGCCATGGCTCTAGCACGCTGGTTGCGAGAGAGGAAGCGCGAATGCCTAGGTAGCCCTAGGAGAATACTCGTTGGTATACTCAGGCCGTGAGTATGACGACCATCAAAGTGCCTACCCAGCTTCGGGATCGCATCAACCGCGAGGCGCAGGAGCGCGGGCTTGCGGCCGCGGGGCTGATCGAGAGCTTGCTCGACGCATATGAGCGCCGTCGTCGCATGGAGTCGTTCGGCAGGGCGTTTCGCGGTGCTGACGCGGAATACTGGGATGAGTTCGCGTCTTGGGATCTTGCTGTAGGTGCGCTGCCTGATGAAGCCTGAGCTTCGTCGGGGCATGGTGGTTTGGGCTGAACTTGATCCGGTGCGTGGCAGGGAGCAAGCTGGACGCAGGCCTGCTCTGGTGGTTGCGAGCGATCAGTTTCTCGAGCAGGCAGATACTCTCGCCATCATTGTTCCCTGTACGACTCGTGACCGTGGGTGGCCGAACCACGTGAGGCTCACCGGACAGAGTCTGAATCTGCCTGACGAGACGTTCGCCATGACTGAGCAGCCGCGCACCGTGACGCGTGAGCGCTTGTTCGAGGTTGCTGGACGCATCGACGTCTCGGTGATGCATGAAGTTGATATGTGGTTGCGTGACTTCCTCGCGTTACCGTAGCCAGGAGGTATTCGTATGATGCCCTTCATGCTGTTACCGCTCGCGAGTCTTGGTGAGCATTCCATCGCGATGGTAGGTGAGGACGAATTCGGGACTGCTTACTTCGTGGACGGAACCAACGAAGCGCTTGGTGACCCGCCGCAAGATCGCATCGTGGTCGATGTCGATCTGCCGGCCAAGAAGTTCGACCGGGTGCGGCCGGACTTCTTGATGACGACGAAGGGCATCCCACTCTTCTCCCGCCGCTTCATCGACGTTGTCGGGAACGCGTTTCGGGGCGAAGTAGATCTTGTGCCTGCGACACTGCGGCTGCGGGATGGGGAGCGCGAGTTCATGGCCGGGCGCACGGCGAGGTTGCGTCCAATAGCGTGGTGTACGGATCCTGGTGGCCGCGTCGCTGTAGACGTAGCGACGGTCACCGCGTGATCCTTCGAGAGAACTCTTCACATCCGTCTCGAAAGGACCCCGACGATGA
>Ga0180217_1000434_pt1 | contig 69596 bp, 22 predicted proteins | sample eDN3rd37CBELigOP_FD_128521 | JGI IMG/M metagenome (GOLD analysis project Ga0180217, IMG submission 128521) | Enriched Organic Plus compost microbial communities from Emeryville, California, USA - eDNA 3rd pass 37_C BE-Lig OP (version 2) (version 2) ...
ACATCTCGCATGAACGAGTTCTCGAGCGATAGATATGGAGGTGACGTTCTAGGCGCTAACTCTACCTCAAGACCTACCAAATCAATCCAATCCAAGAAGTCCAGTATTCTCTACAGGCTGTAGGCCGGCTCAGGGCTTCTCACATTAAACGCATAGATCTCTCGAGCTGGACTGGATCGCTGTCCAAGGTCCACGCTCCGTTTGCTTGCCCGGATTCTCATCCCTCCGCCTTGTTGCGGACAGATTCCGCTCTTCTGACACTTGAGCTGTCGAAACAACAAAACCATCACTTTATAGAGACATGCCGCCTGGTCTGACCGAGGGCTGGGGACAGGATTTGGGCCAGGTTTCGGAAGGATATCACACGTCACATACGTGCTACGCAAGCAATTTGAAAGCCGTTCGATGCTCGCACAATACACCTCACACCCTGACTCGAACCAACACACAATCAACACACCAACACCAACCAAGTTTCAACGAAATCAACCATCCACTACCTGAGATTAGGACGCTCAGAACACATTCGCATTGATTCACCCCCCTGGCGTTCTCACCCCCTGAGCGCCTTCTCGCGCGAGCTTGCTGAACAGGCTTATACAAGAGTCGCTCGCCGGGCTGTTGCTCCCTCGGGCCGATATTGCAGCATTCTCAATCTCCTATCTCCTATCTCCTCATGAGTCGTCACTATTAAACACAGCGAGCAACAGCCAAGCCCTGTCAGTCCGGTGGTTTGTGCTACAAACGACTTGATCCCAATCGCAAGTTGAACTCCAATCTGGTAATCCCACCGACGTCGAGGGACTACTTGACTGCGGACGTCAACGGGAAATATCCCTACTTTGAAGTCACACTGGTACTATGGCGAAGTGCTGCGACCTGTGTGTCAGTAAAGAATGGGTGAGCATATAGGCATTGATAGAGCTTTATGTGGATCAGTCGTGGTTTGGAGAGAGGCAGCCCGGAGACAGCGATTCCGTTGTGCAGTGACATGTTGAATGTAAGTGTCTGTGATTTCGAGTTGGTTCCAAGCGCTTGGGTCCAACGAATGTGAGCATAAGAGGACCGATGCTATGGCGGATACATGACTTTGATACAATTTGGAAACAGTGCGCGAAGTAGATGAGCTGAATAGATCAGATTCATCTACTCTCACAATGATAAAGTAATGAATTAACAAATGAAGTAATGATAGCACTTAAATAAACATAATACTCGAGGACAATGTGATGAACAAGCACGAATCATCACAAAATCTCGTGAGCTGCCTATCCGATCGAGGAGCCTGCTCGATCGATAGAAATATGAGATACAAAATAGGACGTAGGGGACTAGACAGGCGAAAGGAGATAGTAACAGTACTAAAACAACAATGAAAGGAGGAAAGGGAACAGGGGAGAAAACGTAGAAGTTTGAGCTTGGAAATAGACATGGTGGGGAGTTAGAAGTACGCTTTGTTTCTGAGGTAGGTAGCTCATTCACTTGGCTTTTGGATGGCCCTGTGCAACAGCCTTTGCACGCCAAAGGTCAGCTTCGGCAGGATTCTTTTCGACACCATACCCAAGGCGATAGCACGAGCTTACACCCAGCTGAGCGTCAGCGTGACCTTTTTCAGCTGCCTTTCGATACAAGTCAAACGCTGTGGCAGGGTTTAGGGAGCCTGCCTTGCCCGTTTCGGCGAACAGGGCCAAGCGGTACATGGCGCTCGCGTCACCGGCATTTGCGGCCTTCAGATACCATTCGTATGCATTAGCCAGGTTGGCCACAACGTGGACACCGTATTCATAACATAAACCAAGGATGTAGCACGATATCGGTTTCTTCGACCTTTCCGCCTCGGTTTCATCAGGCTTCCGCATAATGGTATACTTGCTTGTGGCTCTTGGGTCTTGAACTAGTTGTATCCACCATCCGGCAGCATCATGACCTTCAGCAGCCGCGCGTGAAAGCCAGTCTGCTGAGCCGTTTTCGGGCTCTGGTACTTTGACCTCCTCCTGCTCGAGACTTGTCAACCATCCATAGTAGAACTGCGCTTCGACATACCCACCCTCAGCTGCCTTCGCTAGCCAAGTCTTGGCACGCTTGGGGTCGGATGCCGTGGCGACTCCATTTAGATAACACCATGCGAGGTCGACCATTGCGCTGTAGTTGCCTCTACTTGCAGCCTTGCTGAGCCAAGCAAAGCCCTCTGCTTCGTTGCGTTCTATGCCAATGCCGTACAAGCACCAGCGTCCTACAATGGATTGAGCATGAGAATCGTTCATTGCAGCAGCCTTCGAGTACCAAGCGAACGCCTTCGAAAGGTCTGCACCAACTCCTGAGCCGATGGTGTACAACCAACCTAACGTAGTTTGTGCTGCTCGGTGACCCAACTCGGCAGCTTTCTCATAGTAAGTGACTGCTTGTGAAAGATCCTTCTGAGTCGTGTCGGTTCCTTGTGAACATAGTTGGCCCAACTTGAACAGCGCTTGGGCATCGTTCTGCGCCGAAGCTTTGGTATACCATTCGAGTGCCTTCGAGGTACTCTGCTGGACACCTCTACCAGACTCATAGCAACTGGCAACGTTAACCTGGGCCTGCGCAAGGCCACTTTCGGCTGCCTTCAAATACAACTTAAACGCCTGATAAAGATCACGTTCTACACCCCAGCCTTGTTCATAGCACAGGCCTAGGTTGTTGTGTGCTTCGATGTGGCCATGCTGCGAGGCCAATGAGTACCATTTGAACGCTTCACTTAAAATCTTAGGCACGTGGGTACCGGTCTCGTAACAGTAACCCAAATAAGACTCGGCTTCTGGGACACCCTGCCGAGCAGCCTCTCGGAACATTTCCATAGCCTTTGCTGGAGCAGCTGCTACACCGATGCCTTTGGCATAACACTGACCAAGTGCGTAGTATGCTCGACCATAGCCCTGAGCGGCCGCGGCGTTATACCATGTGAGGGCGCTGTGGTAATCTTTCTCCACCCCATTTCCTGTTTCGTAACGTACCCCCAAGTTATATTGAGCTTCAGGAACGCCCAGCTCGGCCGCTTGCGCAAAGTACTGGATCGCGCGTTGTACATTGACACCAACACCATGTCCATGTGCATAACAAACGCCTAGGTTGAAGATCGCTTGGGGGTCACCAAGCTCTGCCGCTCTGGCATACCATTCAAATGCCTTGACCTGATTACGAGCCACACCGACGCCGTTAGCATAAAAGTTACCGAGTTTGTTTTGTGCGGTGCGGTCGTTCTGAATTGCAGCCTTGAAACACCATTTGAATGCTTTCTCGGGGTCTGCTGCGAGGTACTTGCCTTGTTCATAGCAAGTTGCGAGGACTAACTGCGCACGTGCGTGTCCTTGGTTGGCAGCCTTCTCATACCATTCAATCGCCTTGCTTGTGGATACTAGCTCTGGCACCTTTTCGTAGCAGGTAGCTAATCGGAACTGGCCCTCGGGGTTCCCGGCTTCTGCGGCCTTCATGTACCATTTGGTTGCCTCCATTCGGTCCTGTTCAACGACACTGCCAGTCATGTAAAAATCACCTAGCTTGACTTGAGCCTCGGGATCTCCCTCTTCGGCTAAGGCCGAGTATATAGAATGTGACGTGGCCGGATCTCCTGCAAAGTCTCGTCCGTCAAGGACACTCTTGGCGTAGTTTCTCAATGCATCGTTATGTCCCGCATGCGAGGCCTTGCGGTAGTATTCCTGGGCAGCCTTTGGATTTGAAGCTACGCCGATGCCAAGGTCGTAGCATCGACCAACGTGATATGTGGCGTCTAGATACCCCTTCTGATGAGCTTTGGTGTAGTATTCAAATGCGGAGGTTGGATTTGGAATCACACCAATACCTTTTTCGTGGCAACGACCAATGCGATACAATAGTTCCGCATTCTCTGTGTCTTCTCCACGAGAATACCACGCAAAGGCTTTAAGCGGCTCCTTTGGAACGAGACCACCTTCTTCGTACCATTTACCAAGCTGAAGGTAGGTTTCCCCCTCCACTGCGCGGTCCGGGTCTGACGCGCGAATAACCTCATTATGCACGGAACTGCATGCGACCTGCGCAGTGAACGCCCGGCTTATCCACTCCTCTGCCTTAGACTTGTCGGGTTCGACACCAAGGCCAAGGAAATAAGCTGACGCGACAGAGAGTTGAGAGGGACCATCACCTGCCTCGGCAAGCTTCAAACGCAACTTGAAGGCATGAGCACAGCATTCAGGATCAATTGCTTGCTCTAATTGAGTAGCAGCAACGATGATCGATGGTTCATGGCCCTTTTCTACAGCCTCAAGTCGGAGATCTGCTGCCACGCTCACGTCCTTAGGAACTTGTAGCCCTGGGCGAGTGATCTTACCCTCGTACATTTCTGCGACCAGGACCAACGCCTCCACACTAGGATCGGGCACCTCGACGAGCTGATGTGCCCAAGGGATGAGACGAGACAACACTCGCAGTGGTAGCACAAGCGCTTCGTTTTGAGCATACGTTAACAGGAGCCGGAGTTGCGATGGGGTGTGATCATTTAGGGCTGCTTCGGAGAGCCAGCGCAGCTCGGCCAGTGGATTGGTTGCGATGTGTAGATTCATATCACTCTGATGACCACGTCCACCATAGTTTTCAGCCAAGATGAGCTGCGCAGTGAGGTGTCCTTGGTTCGCTGCACGAATGCAGGCAGAAAGTGCGTCTTGATTGTGGGTCTTAGCCTCGCCTGTCTCGAGACAAAGTCGAGCACGAGCTAGCCATGCTTCTGGACTGGGCTCTTGAGTGACAGGAATTGCTAAGGTCTCGCGGAGTCTTTGAAGCAGTGCTATCAAGGAGGTGAATTGTTCCTCGTCTTCTCCCGAGGGCGTTACTTGCTGCATCATATCAAAGACTTCGTTCGTCACTGTTAGTACACGCTGGCGGCGGTTGGGTGAGACCATGTCGTCTTTTAACTGGAGCAGAGTTTGCCTTACCCCGTGAATTGGGCCCAACGAGCTCTGAGAGTTCTTGTTGAGAAACTGAAAGCATTGCTCAACGACGTCGATCGAGTTGAGGATTTGGCCTTGCTCCAGTCGCTCACGATGCAAGAGGTAGAAGAGTCGGTCAAAGCTCTCATACACGAGGGAGATTTGAGCCTCCAACCGCTCTCTGGACTCCACAAAGCAATCTTCAATACTTGCTGTTAGCAGCTGTCGTGCTTCAACTAACATCGAAATCAAACCACTTGGAGTATCAGGGAAACGTGTTTCGAGTTTGTTCAACTTTGATAGGATTGGCTTATTCGTCTCGGCTCGAATCATGTGCACAAGCGTTCGGAATAGGCTGAGTGTGGAGTGGAGAACTTCTTGGGCATAGGCTTGCTCTCTTTGGAGCTGCTGTGCCATACTTGGCAGTCCTTCGTACTCAAGCAACGACTTGTCCAGTCGCCTGAGCGCCTCTAAGCCGCTGACATCTTCGAGGAGGACGGTTGCTGAGAAAAACTCCTTCATACACGATTCCAATGCATCCGAAATTTCAGAACAGCGCTTACGTATGGTCTCGATTGACGGTGAGCAAAAGAATCTCGTTAGAGCTGAGCCGACGAGCGAGTTGAAAAATTCAAGAGCAGCCTGAAGTGCCTCTTCACAATGGACCAAATAATTTCTGACTTGTAGGAGCTTTGATGCCTGAGCATCCTTGGCTGCAACGGAGATCAACGTAGCGTTGAGCAATGCCACTTTCTGTACTAAATTGCGGACAAGCAGATCGTCAACTTTGATGTCTTGTGCCGCCTTGAGTGCTGCCTCTGCGGTTGTTACGCAACTCAGCTTGGTAGTGCTCATTTCGTCATCGTCTGATCTCGAGTCCGAAACAGAGTTCTCGGCACTATTTTCTAGGACCTCTTGGCTCGAATCCAGCGTGCCATCCTTGTCATTCTCTTGGACAAGTGGTTCAACGAGTGCTGGCTTATCGAAGGAGTGACCTTCTCGCTGCCGCTGTTTCCATCTTGAGAGCAGAATCGAAGTCGATGCCGTCACAAGAGCGAGCGAAGACACATAATTGTACGAACCGCTTGTGGAAGCTTCCACAAGGCTTTTGGTTTTGCCGGCAAGATACCATGCAACGGCGCATAGACTCATAAATGCAACGGATTTGATCATGCGTGACCTCATAGCATTATGGTTGGAAGATGCGTGCTTTTCCTTGTGAGGCTCGTACTCCGAGCGAGGTGCGGTATACAGCCAGAAGTCAGTGTACCTTGGTATGTAGTTTGGACTATTGCGTTCGTCCTCAAGCCGTTGGGCTTCGACTAAGAGTTCCCGTGCCTTGACTTCATTGCGGTGCACTCCAATACCCTTGGTGTACATCTCGGCTAATCGACGCATTGCATTTGTCTCACCAGCCTCAGCTGCTCGTTCGTAGTAGTACATCGCTTCATCTATGTCGGCTTCGGTTCCGAGACCATACTCATACGCGCGGCCCACACGGTATAAACTGGGCGGAAAAGGTCTTGGGAGTTCAACCGCTTGCTTGAAATACTTGAAAGCTTGTTCCAAGTCCTGAGTCACACCAAATCCGTGTTCGTAGCAATCACCCCATAGGTACTTGCCTGGACCGGAGAAGGTGTTAGATGCACTAAAGTACATATTGCGGGCTTCCTTCTCATCGCGCTTTGTACCGATAGCGAATTCGTAACACAGACCCAATCGAGCGATGGCCTCGCTACTGTACTCGTCTCTTAGAGCCTTGTACAGCGCAAAGGCAAGTCGAGGATGCTTGGGAAGTCCTCGACCTAACTCGTATTTAAGCGCCACATCGAGCAACCTTTGAACTACACCAATGGATGGATAGTCTTTGACCATGTCGAGATACAATGACGCATGATCTGGGGACGTTTCTAAGCACTTTTCTGCCCAGTGCTGGCCTTCCTCTGCATCTTTCTCGACACCAACACCGAAAAGGTGTGTCGCAGCCAGTACCAACTGAGATTCAACATCGCCCGCATTCGCAGCAGTTGTTCGAAGTGCAATGGCCCCCTCGGCCAATGTGGGATCACCTGTTGCTTCTAAGTAACGTGCGGCGAGGACTTGGGACCTCGTATCGCCCTGCATGGCTGCGAGGAGCCTCCATCGGAATGCCAATTGGTCGTCTTGAGGCAAGTTGAACACATCACTCTTGAGTTCACCCGAGAGGAGATCTGCAAGTAGAACTTGGGCTTCTAATTCACCAGCCTCGGCGCATTCCGAAAGCCAGCTGGGCAATAGACCGGTAACATCGTCTGGAATGGGGAGAAGGGGATTTTGGAGGTACTTCTTGGCCAACCTGACCCGTGAGGGCTTATGGCCGAGTTTGGCTGCGGACACGAGCCACTTCAGCTCTTCCGCGGAATCTGGGGACACCTGCAAATTGATGAGGCTAGATTGACCCTTTCCACCGTAGTTATCCGCTAAAGCCGCCTGTGCACCGACATGATTCCATTCAGCTGCTTTTCGGCAAGCAGCAAGTGCACCTTTGAGATCTCTTAGTTGAAATCCTTCACCGGTAGCGAGGTGCTTAGCACGGAGGAACCATCCTTCGGCGCCAGATTCTCTCTGAACCCGTTCACGCAGCCCGAGCTCGGCAGCGGAAAGCGCAGTAGAGAGAGCTTGCAGATCCAATAGTTGACTTAGAGCATCGGATGAATCTTTCGCGGGTGAAGTGTCAAGCATAGAATGGACATCTTCCTCATAATGTAAAGTAAATTCCCGGACCAGGTCTTGGGTCCGTTCAAAAAGGTCGAACAGTTGTTCTCGTTTGGCATTGTAAAGATCGAGTTCGAGAACGCTCGATCGGATGGACTCGAATTGTTCTGTGAAGTATGCAGGCGTTGGTCTGCGCAGCAACGCTATTAAGAGTGTGCGAACACGCGAAATTCGGTTCAGGAACAAGATCAGTAATGTGCACGTCCGCAAGATGGTCTCTGAGGCTTGATACAACCGAACACGCCGAAGCCTTAGGCTCTGCAGCATAATCGACAACGAATCAGAGAACTTGCTGAGTGTAGCGTTCAAAGTGGTTCGTAACAGATCACGCTTTTGTTCGGGGAGTTCTTTGGCCTCCGCTACAAGGCGCTCTAAAGATGCCTTAGTTATTGATACCTGTGTGACGGCATCTAGCTCGGACACATGAATGGAATCCAGGGATTGGAGAAGTGATTGCTTTGCTTGTTGTTGCTCCTCGTTCCAGGACGTCATGCGTAATTCGTGGGCGAGTGAAGTAAGCACAGACTTTTGACTTACCACCACAAGCTTTAGCTCCTCCCGAACAACCTTAAGCTCGACTTGAACTTGTCGACCAATTGAGGATGGCAGTTGATCCAGCTTCGAGGATAAAGACTTCAAGGTCTGGTAGAGCACGTCGCCAGTTGGCGGTCCGGCCAGAATACACATATCCGTGAATTGAGAGAGACATCGATCTAGGTGGCCAATCAACGAAATATAGTCGACATCCACAGAATCACTGATGGAGTCACCAGGAGTCGTTGAAAAAAGACCATCTGGGACAACCAAGCGGTCCTGACAATACGTCAGCACCTGCTTGCATTGATCAAGCCAGTTCACGAACTCCGGGACTTTGCAGTTGGCAGCGACTGGTCCGAATTGCGTAAAGCAGATATACAGTTGTGCTGCTCGGAGTCCGATGCTTCTTGCAGAGTGCTTGCGTCGATCGTCCGGGAAGCAGTCCGCATTAGCTACAACGTCTCGGGCTGCTGAAAGAAGCTGATTGATGACAGGCATTTTGAGAGCCGACGAGTCAGTCGTAGACCCTCGACCCTGAGGATCAAGGGTGATTCTGAGTCTAGAGAAAGATGTGTTCGTAAGGACATAGATTCACAGGTTTGTAAGCTTGGAGGTGTACACGTTTGTCTGTTGGTAGTAGGCTTGGGTTTGTGAGCGAGCAAGCGAGCTGGCTAGCCAATTAGCACGACATCTTGCGACTCTGCCAGGCAGTCGTTAGGAAACACAGGTACGATCTTTACACAGCCTGGACACACGGAACACACGACTACAATGCAGATGACGACAACTTGGCACCAGGGTACAAGCCCACTTTTCTCGAACTCAGACTTGCAGGTGATCTTGAGAATTGACCCCTGTCTGTTGAACAAAACTCCACGCGGGCTCTGGGGGCCTTTACGAGCGCCACTTTCCCCACGTGTTTCACGCCCTGCTGGGATTCTGACGCGAACCTTCTCATTGGAGCGTATAGTAGACGAAACGCTAAGCCAGTGGGATGAAGGGATGAACGCCGAGGGATCGCCGTCCGCGCCGCGGAGTAGGATCTCAGTTTAAATATCTGGATCTGATCAAGCGCGAAAGCCATCTGCGAGGCAAAAGTCATAGGTATCCCCAGTGCGTGGCGTTAGTTCGCAGCTTGGGCGGGGTAGACAATGGTGACACATCGAATGATACCATTGTTTTCCATGCACACTCACTGCACCCACCCATAGCACACTCACACCGCTCGTCGCAGATTCGCTCCAACGACGCTCCGCAGGGCCGGGCAAATGTGACCATGGTCACACAGCGTCCTCGATCCAGGCTCGAGTGTGACCATGGTCACGTTGCACTCCAGGCGAGGCAATTTAAATTCCAGTCGACACATTTGCTAGGCGGGTGAATATTCATACTGCGGGTGAGATGGCTGGCTAGATATCACGTGGTTCAGCACCAACACTTGTCCACACACTGAATCCAGCATCAGGTCCGAGCACCGACCTGGAACTCCCTCCCAGACACCCGCCTGACACATCCTGCCAATCTCAGTCTGGAAGATGAAGAGTATATACCGGCTGAGCGAGGATCTCGCGCAGCTTGAGGACATCCAGGGCAAGATGAAGAGCGAATCGTGCCGCAATAAGGCTGTCTACCAGCTCCTTGAGGGAATTGTCATCCGCACGCAGGCGACCCAAACCGAACTCGAGTCCAATTCAGGGCTTTCGGAGTCGGAGAAGGCAACCTTCCGCGAGCTGGCCCAGTCAATTCTTGAGGCAGCAACTGTACTGAGCTCAGTATTTCCCCAGGATGTTGTCAAGGCAGTCAAGCAGCGAACGCGTGGCGGTGTGGACTTGTCAGACCCTTCCCACTCAACACAGCCGAATGACAATGCTCAGGCTTTGTCGGATGAATGTAACCCGCTCTTGGATGATGCCTATATTGACAGTCTGCTAAACGGTACTTTCGATCCGACTCAGCGTCCTGTTAAAGGCAACGTCACAAGCCAGCTTCTCGAAAAACTCCAGGAACATGAAAGAAGTCCGCTCCTGGACGACGACTATATCGACAGCTTATTGAATGGAACGTTCTGTGCCAGCAAGCAACCAGAGGGTTCTTCGGCAGAGCATCGAGTCTCCTCGCAGGGACAACCACATAGCCCACAGAAGCAGCAGAAGAAGGATGCATCTCAGCAGCCTGCTGGAGTCTTGACAAGGGGGATTAACCTTTCTCCTGCGACAGCTTCTGCTCCCACCAAGCTGGTTGAAAATCTTTCGACCGACGTCGCACAGAGCTCTTCAAAGCCTTCTAGATTTGACTCCGTTCGAGCTCGTGCAAAGCTTCGTGAGCTAGTCAAGGTCTTACGGGATCCATGGAACTCCACCAACAGTGAGGTCGAAAGTCAGCAAGCATTGGAATCATCCGGTCCCAAACCGATTCCTCATGGTCTAATGGGCGCTGAGTTTAGGGCCAAGATGAAAGAACGAGCTCAACAAGCGGCAATGAGGCGCCAACTCGCTGAAAAGCTACTCACCGCAAGCAGTGATGTTGAATCGTCAACGCCTTCGCCGACAGCCTCTTCCTCTGTGTACAGTAGTATCTCGACTCGAGGTGTGAAAATTGCGCCCCCTCCCACCTCTCACCGCTCTGAACATTCAACCTCATCCCAGGACAATGGTACGCAAGTTATGCACGTTGTTCCCTCCGAGACCTTGGATCGCGTTAAGCGCCTGCCCAGAGGCGCACGTGCGGCTCCTGATATGTCTCGAATGACAGGCCGATATTCGGACAAACCGAATCTGCACAAGCAGATTGCCGATGAGATTGCCAAGCTGCCTTCTGCGAGGAAACGTCCCCAAACGACTTCTATCTTCTCAAGGCAATCAGTCAACGAAGAAACGACCGCAGCGGCAACCGTGCAAGGTCCTTGGGCTCGAAGTGTACCACGTGCTCATCGACGAATGCACCCAAGTTCGCTCACTGCAGTTGCAACAACGCTTGATCCAAGCGATGTCATCACCACTCGCGGTATCAGGATTCCTCGGCTGCAGTTCGAGATTGTGAGCGATGGTGACCTGGCAGATCGAGATGCTGATACAAGCGAAGACTTTAGTTTTGAAGATGAGCCGAGCTCACCTGGGACAGGTCCCGAAACGGCCCAGAGGCCTCAGCGGTTTGTTCCACGATTTGCAGCATCGAAGCAAGATGGTCCACAATCGGTGCTTAACATTAGCCCACAGGCTCTGGCAATGACTCTGCCTTTCAGGATCAAGCGAGCGCTGAGTTTCGGACTTAGCGATGCTGCGAAGGCCGCCGCTCACACTCTCAGAGAGCGCGCAGAAATGCGACAGTACATGGACGAGCAACAGGCGCACCACATTGCTACTGTTATCCAAATGAAGATGATCGCTCATGAACGGCGCCTCAGCGCAGCTCGAAAGCAACGAAGACTGCAACTGCAGCTTCAACGGCAGAAGTATGAGGAGGTGAAAAGGCGGGGCGAACTGAATCAAGACCTTCAAGCGTCGAGTCGAGTGCATGCCTCGGTCAATGAAACCATCACGAAAGCTAGCAGACAACAACCAGCTGAGGTTCAGCAACTCAAGGATCATGTTCCCACACCCTCGTTTGCAAAGGCTACAGGTCGAAAAGAGCAGAAACCAGGTAGCGGATTGGCACCGACCGCGCTCCCGCTCGATCCGATCCGTGGAGTTGAATATCTTCGCCTCGGCAGATGGAAACGCGCCCCGATTTTGGTTCCCTCCAGCAAACAACTCCGAGGTCGTCAAATGGTGCGGAGGTTGTCCATGGCTGTATGGCACCTGCTTTGCGAGCGCATTGGATCAACGATGGAGGGTCAGCGACGAGGTGCCATTCGAGCGCGACTGCATGGACAGCGCAGATACCTCGATCGACTTCTCAGACGCATGGCATTGCGCGACCGCAGTCTCTGGCGTGAGTTCAGCGGAGAAGGTGCATCTCAAGGTGTTGATATCCCGGATGACATGCCATTACCCATTACGAGGGAGGACAAGGCGCAGTATAGCCAGTTAGTCCGTCGTGTTCAGAGTGCAACAAAATCATCATCAACAACCCCTTCTCGCTTCGACAAAGCTGCGAGGTATCCTGACTCAATGCCTCAAGGAACGGTTTCTGAGCTTACATATACCCCTTGCTCTCCTGCCAAGGGGACTGGGCTCGTTGAACAACCTCGGGGCTACACGTTCTCCAAGACCCCTAAACAACATGAATCTCGTCCATTGACGGCAAGTCATCTCGGTCCGTTGGACGTCAATCGTTTGGATTCTGCTGTTCGAAGAAACGAATGGAGAGGTGTACCATGGCTTGGCAGCGGAGGGAAATCGAGATTCTTGGATGAGTCCAAGCGACAGGTAAGTTTACAGAAAGTTGGACAATCGCAAAGCACATTAAAGGTCCACAAGACCAGTGATCGAGCATCCAAGAAGGCTGACGACCAGTCAGAAGATGCTGAGACTGTATTCATTATTGAGCGACGTAGGCTAGCAGACATGTCTCACACGGGAAGCGATGCTGATGATGAAATGGGAGAGGTCTCGGATGTCGATCTCGCTTCGGGTGACGAAGGCGAGTCGCGCAAGCAACCACATCGGCGTGCAGTTACGTTCCACCCCTTCGTGGAAATTGCTCGGCCAACTCGACTCCTACGCAAGCGTGCAGCACTCGCTCCTAAACCGCCGCAAGATCCACCTACTCAACTCTATCTTGATGTCCAGAAGGCACTCAAGGCGATTTACCCACACGTACCGTCTGCGAGGATCACGAAACCTATGAAGGAACTCGGCCAACGCAAGCAGCTGCCCTTGACGACTGCCAATCTTACGCTGGTGTCTGACCTCGATCGAGCGCTTGATCGTACGCGTGTCGGCAAGCGGTCCTCAGTACCCTTCTCGCGGCTGACTGACGGCCGACTTGGAAGTTCAGCAGATCACTCGAGAACACCTTCTCCTCGCCCGACTTCATTGACGTCTGATTCTTCGATTTCCTCCTCCCGTACCTCACGCAAACTCCCTGTTGCAATGGACTGTTCGATACCAATCGAGTTGCCCATGGGTCAGTCTTCCATTCAGCAAGAAGAAGCTGAAGAAGATTTCGATCAAGCGGCTCGAATTTCAAGTTTGCTCTTGCCTCCTATTCGTCACCGTGGGATTTCTCTGCCTTCTTTACAGCCTGGGATTGACATCGACTCAGACCAAGGTGAATCGAAGCGGCCGAAGGAACCTCGCTCCGTTCCCCACTGGCAGCGAGAGAGTTCCAGGCCTACAATCCGTCCTCAGCTCGCGCCGCTACCACGATCACCAGACAAGTCCCATGACTCAATTCCCACTGCCATCGTAAGTGACATTGACTCCAACGTTCCTGACATGGAAGCTCGCACGCATGCTCAACGTGATCAAGCAGACGAAGACGTGATCAGCACCACTCAATCACTGAACCTTGCTGGCGTTCGCGATCGCGCCCGAACAAGGTTAGGTGCGATCCTGTCGCGGATGAAACTATATCCAGATGACTACGCTGATAGTGATGATGAAGCAGAAGAAATGGTCGCCATTGAGCGACAATTGTCTCTTGTCTCGCCCCCGTCCTCGAGAACTGAAAAGTTCACTAGGGTGAGCAGTCATCAAGCCGACGTCTGGGCAGACCTTCCACCAACCTTTGACATCGATATTACGAAGGAGACTACATTTGACCTTGACCAAGTTACCCAGACTAGGAACAGAAGAGCTGAGGTTGCGGAGTTCAGCGAAGACGAGCCTGAAGATGAAGCTTATCGTGACACCGATGATGATGCAGTGTACGAGGAAGCATTTGACATTTATGAGGAGGGTGACGAGCTATACGGCGGTCAGGGTACTGAAGAAGACATCGTGGATAACAGTCAAGACGAGTGGAGTGAGGAAGAGGAGGAATGGCAGGATGCAGTTCCGCTGTATGAATATGATTCAAGTGGAAGTGAGATCAGTACTCCACGCTTTGAATTCACGGCAGAAATGGTTCGCGCTCAGCTCCAAAAACAGCCCACCAAGCCGTCGCTTCGCCAAGCTGTTTATCAGATTCTTTCTCCTCGCCGACCCACTCGCCATCAACTCCTTCGTCTAGTCGAAGAAGAGCTCACACAGCTGTCGTCCGAGGAGACGGCATTTGGCTCAGATATCGGCGAACATAGTCAAAGTCACAGTGCTCGGTCCGATCTAGCCCCGAATGCGGAAGATTCAGCTACGACACAGAGCCCACGTCCTACTGCAAGTCGAAAGCGTCTCCGTCGAGTTAGTTTCGGTGAAGACAAGATCAAGTTCATCTAGTGTTTATTAACAAACTACAACATACAGCATGTACATAGTTCACGATTTTCGCGGGTACATATGTTCAGTGCGCCCCTGTGCAGTATACTTTCATAATCTTTGAGCCACTAAGCGATGTGCACCTGCTATTCCTAGACCGTCACTCAGTGGGAGATATTCCCATCCACCACTTGTCGGCGCAAAGGGCTCTGTCGATTGCCCACTTCCTTGAGGTCGAATTCTCGCACAAGACGAGCGTGTCACTGAAAAAGAAGCACACAATTTGGTTACGGACGGTTATCTACTTCGAAGGTTTTGCGCTGAGCCTTCATCCATATCCTTAGTCAAAGAAATCCTATGAGGTAGCCTTCCTCTCTGGCAACCAGTCCTTCAATCCAGCCCAATTCAGCGCGAAAACGAGGCAGGACATGGGGTTTGTAACATACTACGCATGCCAAGCGGCGATTCTCGCCGTTTTCCTGCCAGTTATCGCGTATTTTCTAAGCTGGGTCAATGTAAAGGCTATCATCGTGTGGTTCTTCCGACGCTTCCGAGATAACCCAGCACAAGCTCAGGCACGACCCTACGGGAAGGTGCTCCGACTGCCAGGTGGACGTGACTGTACATTCATTGAGAGTGCCACCACGCCTTTGCGGTACACAACAGGCCCCGTTCCAGGTGGCTTCACACGCGATCTGCGCAAACAGTTCAACGAGGTCGTCTCGACCCAAGTCAGCAGCACTACTGCTGTCGCATCCACTGTTACTCCTACGGCGAGCGCCGCAACCAGTGCCCTGACGCCATCTATTTTACAGTCTGATCCGGACTTGGATGACGTCTCAATACGCTCACGAAGTGAACAGACTTCCGGGTTTAGGATATGTTGCCGGAAGTTCTACTCCAAGGTGTTCGCTCTTGAGACCGCTGCGGAAGTAGCGCTCGAACTTCTCAATTCATTTTGGGTCCTGTTTCAAGTACTGTGCTATTTAGTTCGGCTCCTACTCGAGTTTGCATGGGGCATGACGAAGACCGCAGCTCAGTGCTGTCAGAGCGACGATGATCCGACCGAGTCTGCGCACATGGACTTTTATCGAACCGAGGAGACTTCTGACGAGCCGAGAATAGGTTTTTGGGGATGGTTTTCCCCACCCCCCCACTTCACGAGACTTCGACTTTCAACACTTAAGGCGTGGCTAACCTCGACTCAGCAAACCCAGCATCATGACTATCAGCTCTCAGACTTCATGGAACCTGAGTTCAAGGGCGATTTTATTGTGATGCCGCCGAGCGAAGGAGCCGTATCGCTCTCTTCACATGATTACGAGCGTCGCGTCAAGCTGGTAAGCGAGGCCTTGTCTGTGGATCGCAAGCTTAGAAGCATTGCGTTCGCTCAGGCTCGCCGTACCGCCGCTGCTCAGGCACCTTCCAAGACTCTGACTTCCGCTTCAAAATTGCCACTGTTGCCAGAGACGATCGTCTTGCTCTCCCCTGGCTTAAGGCAAGCTCTTTTCCCGCATGTGCACCTGGAGGCCGACGAGATGGGGCCCGTGCCCCCTGCTCTTATGGAGGTTGCATATGCACAGCCATTGTCTAGCATAATGACTGAGAGATTAAGGGATGCACTCAAGGAGTTTATCCAACTCCAATACCAGAATGACAAGTCGGCATTGGTTGGCAAAGAGTCTGGTCTGAGCCAGCCTCGGGATCTGTGGCTGAAGCGCGCGGCATCTACGTCATCATTAGTCGCATCCATCTTATCCGATGCGCAATCGAGAGGAAACAATCATTCGTCAAGTGCTAGCCCAGGCTTGGATGAGGAGGAGCACAAGCGACTCGATGTCTCCGATGGAAAGGAAGGTCCTTCGTTTTCGATGAGGCTGGAGCAGGCGAACAAGGCTGTTATCACGGCTCTTGAGGAAGCTATTGCTGAAGGTTACAAACGGATTCGGGCTACCACAAGCGTCGATTGTAGGCAAGGAAAGGCTGCAGATGCTGATGGCACCAATGGACCGCAAACTCCGCTGACAGCAGGAACTGAGACTTCCGAACTGGACGACGCTTCATCTACGCAATGGACTGCGTCTACTTTGGGCTCATCCGAGCATCCAACATTCTATTCTGCGAAATCACTCGCGCGTTTGTATGCCATGGCAACATTATCCAGTTCAAAGATGGGAAACTCCACCTCAGAAACCAGCTCTCAACCCGTTCCTTCGGACGATGACCATAGATCTGTGAGATCACGGTGTCAGCGGGCTGAACTCGTCCGTGTTCAAGACCCCAAGCTCCTTGCGAACATTGCTCGACGTCTTGCTGATCCTGAGGCAGAGGTGCTCCACACGATGCCTATAGTGTCAGAGTCGGCGACGTCGTCAACGGTAGTAGAGGATGAACAGAACTCACCTCCTCCTTTCGGGACCACGCTACCAGGTCCATTGGGCTTCTACTTCCGATTCTGGCATCGTGTGGGAGAGCTTTTGAATTTCTCCAAGATAGACTTGGGTAATACGTTTGAAATTAACATCTTCCAAAGCAGTGACATCTTTCAACTGAACTCTAATGTATTCTAAACTCGAGGTCTAGTCGTTGGGGGACTGAAGTGGTCATTTTTATATGGCCCACTCCTCCCCTTCTGGAAGTTGCTAATTTATCAGAAGAGTGGGTTACCTGCACGCTCATATTGTCGAATAAATAATGCTAGTATACGACTTGTAATTATACACACACCAGCACTTTAAGCGCGTTCACGCTTCTCAGCAGCCTCGTCAACTGCACGGTCAGCCACGTGCAGTACTTCATATACAATGTCCGCAGGGGAAAGGAAAGTGGTTGTGTTACCAAGAGGGTTGTAGGTGTTCTGTGCAGCTGCCAAGCGCCACTTCGCGGGCAACAGGCCTTCAGCCTGAAGGGCGGTGACGTGACTTGCCAAAGGTGCAAGGCGCTGCTTGCATGGATCGGCGAAGAGGACTCGCGAGAAAGACGCAAGCTCATCCTTGAGACCTTGGGGTACGGAGGAAAGCAGAGGGCTGTCAATGATTGTGACATCCGTGACTCCGAACTCAGAGGCCAAGCGCTTACGAGCTTGAAGCGCAGTGACAACACCTTCACCGTAGGTTACAATTGCCACACTGTCGGCATTGCGCGATGACTCCGGTTGAGGCTTGTAGACACGTACTTGCTCGAATGGCAAGAACTCGTCAGGGGCAGTGAAAGTCATACGCCATGCATCATCCTCACCGTCAACGTGGCGGAGGTTGAGCAAGTGAGTAGAGTCGACCGACATCACAATTCGTCCTCGCGAGGCTTGCAGGGCAGCGTAGCGCATACCCATCGCATAGTCTTGGCCGTTACTGTAGCACACCACATCAATGCCAGCTGGCAAGTGGAGCGAGTTGTGAGTATGGAAGTTGCCTCCGAAGACACCACGTCCGAAGCCCTGCAAGCGAATGATCATACCGTTGGGTTGCTTGCCATTGGAGAGCCAGCACATTAGTGCGGCCTCAAAGAACATGTCAGCACCGCAATCAAGGTACTTGGCATAGGGAATCTCGACGACGGGAAGCATGCCCGTTTGTGCGAAGCCAACTCCGGCACCGATGAGAGAGGTCTCATCCGGTGGGAAGTCTCGAACGCGCTGAGGGTACTTCGTGGCGAGTTGCTCAGTAACGAGGTAGTAGCCACCGTGGACGACGTCCTCGCCAATGTAAACCATCTGAGGGTATGCTGTCAAGAGTTCATCAAAAACACGAGTCATGTGTTTGCGCATCACATCTCGAGGCATCGCGGGGAGAGGAACAGCCTCAGGTATATCAGCGAGCCGTGGTGCACCGATGCTCGTAGAGACATCTGTTTGGATGTTGTACCAGCGCGAACCCTTTCCACGTTCTGAGTCAGGAATGGGTTGTCCAAGGTAATCAGGAAGGGAGGTCGAGGTTACAGGACCCGTCACGTAGCTGTGGATCTTGTTTCCTGAGGAGGAGCTGGTAGGTCCATAAACGTTGCTCGCAACCTTGGCACTCTCTGGGAGAGTTGTGAGAGGTACGCTCGTGCGACGCAGGGACGAGGCGCGCTCGACAATCTTTTCCTCGCGCGATGCCTTGGTGAAGGCCTCCTTGGTACGTGCCCAAAGATCTTGATAAAGCGCAGAGATCTCCTGAACACTTGCAATGTTTGCGCCAACGACAGTGTTGACGAGACTGGCCAAGCAGTTGGAATCAGCAAGCGCTTGAATTTCCTGGGGAGTCAAGTAGGCGTTTTGACGATCCGTAGCAGCGTGACCGAATCGACGCTTAATGCCACCCACATAGACAAATGCCGGCGCACCTCGAGATCGAGCATAGGCCGCGGCCTTTTCATGAGCGGTGTAGATCGACACGAAGTCCGTGCCTGAGGCCTCGAACATGGGCATCTGGAGCTTTTTCAAGAAGGTCTTTCGGACCCACTCGTAACCGCGCAGGGAAATGCACAGGTCATTGTCCGTCACAGTGAAGACAATGGGGCACCTGAACTTTCGATGGGAGGCGTACTCCGCAAGGTTCACCGCCGAGAGGAAGTGTGCGTTGTTGACTGAACCATCACCAACTGAGACAAACGAAACCATGTCCTTGGGGAACAACGGCGTCATGCCCTTGGCCTTGGGAGCCGAAGCCAAGAAGTGTGAGAGACCTGAACCCATGGCGCGACCTACAGCGGGGCAAGCCTGTGACGCCAGAGTAGACGTCACAAGGAAGTCGTAAGGACCACCACCGATGGCGCAGTGTGCACCACCCGTGACAGGATCGGTCTCGGAAACAGTGTGTGCACGGGCACGATCCAACAGGATGGCATCCAGGTCCTTGCCTGCGAGGAGCTGTCGCATAATTTGGGTTGCGACGTGACGGTAGTGGAGCGCGACGGCATCAGTGGGTTTGAATGCGAGCGCCATCGCAGCCATGAGCTCCTCACCACAAGGACCGATAGTATAAAAGCCGTGCTGCATCGCAGACGCAGCTCGAGACTCAACATGGACGAGGAAAGTTGAGAACGCCGCCTGAACAATCTTCATAATTTTTTCCTCGGTCAAGCCTGTAGCCCTGAGCGCGGCAATCTGCTCCTCGCTCACGGGGTCTACAGCGCCCTGCTCGAGCCATTGGGCAAATTTCCTAGCCTGTACCATCTCAGGGAGCTTCTCAAGGTCCTTCGCAAGTCGGGCGCGTTGCGTCTCGATGTCTGGAACACCCGAACTGAAGGCGCGTGTGGGTGTGGACACAGTGGACAAGCCCAGGCTTGGCCCTGCACATAGCCTAGTAGGTTGGCATGCAAACGCCGTTTCCCTCTCGGGTGTGCCTGCTCCGGTATCCGCAATGCGGGCAGACACCGAGGAACGTTGCAGTGAGTGAGAAATGGCATTGGTTTGGAGTGTGGGTAGGCGGGTTAGGGGTCGCCTTGCAGCACTCCTTAGGAGTGTTATCGCGGCCTGCATTGCACGCGTGGTCTATATTCAGGTTTAGATTCAACATATCATCAGTGTAATATCCAATTTTCATCCCATTTATACCATACAACAAGCTCACTTATTTCGTGAGATTCAAATTTGAAATCACAGTTCAGCCCTGCATCGAGACACAGTTTGCGCACACAGCGACGCACCAGCACCCCAGGAGGCCTCTGGAAACCACCATCACAGCATATAAATCAACAGATTCATCGGCTATGCGATGGATGAATGGTCTGTATTACGTTAGGCTGGAGGTCTTAGTATAGGTTTGTGGAGTGTAAAGAAGAGACTAGTTCTAAGAGAAGGAGTAGAAGGTCGGGTGCTTGACTCGCTAGTTGGTTGATTGGTCGATTGGTTGATTGGTTGGTTGGTGGATTACTGTTGTTTGTACCATCCGATCCCCTTCCTAGGGTGAGAAATGGAAGTAGGCTACGAGCTAGTGCATTCACTCATTCATCCATGCCCCGTCCACTCAGTCTGGCCGATTGATCAACCGGCCATGAAAAGAAAGAATGGTGTGTGAGAAGTACAAAGTAGGGGGATGAGCGAACGGATGAGCGAACGGATGAGCGAACGGATGAGCGAATGAGCGAACGATGGGTAAATGGAGAAAGGAATTCTACAATCAAGGTGTTTACAACATGGGGTGAAATATGCAACTGAGCATCACATGTGTGCAGGGATGGGCGACGAGAACGAACATACAAGTAAGTCGCCGAAAGACAGAATGGCTTAATGGCTGGATGCCTATAAGAACAATACAAATCCAACCATGCGAACGAGGAAAGTAGATCTGCAGTTGGCCCTGGGAAAGCTGCCATAATCGCGCTCGAAAACAAGGTCGTTTACGTCGTGATCCAAATAATGCATAAGGCTCGGATGGAATGGATGCGCTAGTCATGTTTCACCGCACAAAGATAGAAGGTTTTGTTACGATCTGGTGGAACTTGCACTTCGGCGGTGACTGAGACTGCTAGGTGCACCTACTAGTTATACTACTAATCAATCATTGATTCATTCATGATGGCAAGTCAAACAGCGACAAGACTCCTAAGTGCCCGTGGGGCTTATCAGCTAAAGACAACATAAAAAATCACAGTTAGTGCGGACGAGGCTCACTCGGCGGCCGGGGCTTCGGATTCACTTCTGAAAGTGATTGCCTGGGCACTGTAGGAGGGGAGGGACGGACCACCGTTGTTGTAGAGGTTGTTGTCGTGGTCGTGGTGTTGGCGGACTTCAATGACGGCGTCTGAGGACCAGTTTGTGCAGCATCCAAGGAAGTCACGATCACTTTGAGTTCCACCGGTTCGTCAGCACGCTTGGACGAGACGGGTGGCAGAGGCATGGAGGGTGAGGCAGTAACCTGTGATACAGCAGTGTTTGAGGTCGGCGACTGGGGCACTGATGTCTCTGTCGGTGGGGGGCCCTGAGGGGGGACAGGAGACAATGTGGGCACAGAGGGTGCAGGTGGTTGTGGTTGTGGTGGTGGAGGAGGGGTCGGCGTTGTCGATCTCGAAGAGGTCGGAATCGGGTTATGATCACTTGCGGCGACCTGCACCACGCTAGTGACAGGCGCACTCACATTCGAATTGGTTGGGTTTGTACCGACCGACACCTTGCTCAGGCCCGATACACTTGCTCTCAACGCAAGGTCGGAAAAGTTTGTGCTCAGCGTGCCCACAGTGGAGACTGAACCGACTATGCTATCTTTCTGTTCTAATACACCGCCTTCGCGAAGGTTTGACGGAATCACCGAACCAGAGGTGCTTAAGCCACAACCTTGTTGCTGCTGCAAACGGTGATACAAGCTCGTAAGGACTTGCACAAGCTTCTTAGCGGATGGACGCAGGTGAGGATCTCCGGACCATGCCATCTGAATGCACCAGCGAATCTCGCGCGGGATGTCGCTGGGAATGGGCGGTCGGTAGTCGTGGAGTTTGATCCAGTCGTACATCGTCTTCTGGACATCGAACTGTTCCTCCATATAGAGTGGAATTGCTGTGTCATCGTAGCATGCGATACCTTCGGCTTCAGGAGGAGCCGTCAGCTCGAGATCAATAGCGTCGGTGCTATTGCCTTGCTGAGTCTGTGCTTGCTGCTGCTGGACGGTCGGGATGGCACTGCTTGGTCCATCAGGGACAGTAACGACCACTGAAGCGGCGTTCGAGCTACCACTGTCTTGCTTGGTTTCCTGAGCTGGTTTCGACGCGCTGCCACTCGGGAGTGTTAGCGGATCCATTGCAGGTGTGCCGACAGGGATGGAGCTGGTCGACCACGATGCACCCGTCTTGAGCATCGTCGATGCCGACTTGGGCCTGGCTTGCTTGTCACTAAACGTACTACGGCGCTTAGTCCAAGGAGGTACGGCACGACTAGGATATGCTCCAAGTCCACGGAACGTGACCGTCGGGGTTTGAAGCTCATTCTTATGGTTTGTACTGCGCGACCCAAGCTCATCCATGGGGATATCATTTGGATTAGTAGACTTCGAAGCACCTCCAGGAGCTGAAGCAGCTGCAGCCTCAGCAGCTGCGCGGCTTGGATAAGTATGAACAGATCGACGATGCAGGTGGGGTGCACTGGTCACATCTGGATTTTCAGCAGCACGTGCAGCGGCCTCTCGGGCCTCGCGCGCACGGCGGTTGTGATACTCTTTCTTAGCCTTAGCCACGGCAGCATTATACTCATGGAAATGCACCGCCAGTTCTTCGAAAGGTACTCGACGAGTGACAATTTCCCAGAAAACGCATCCCAAAGAATAAATATCACATGCTGGGCTGATGTTTTGTTCTGGGTTTGGATTGTCCATGAGTTCTGGGGCCAACCAGTTGGGTGCCTCTGGAACGATGATCTTGTTCTTGTCAAGTAGGTCCTGGCCGCTTCCCAAGCACTTGGTTACACAATCCAAGCATCGAGTAAGACCGGTGGCTAAAGCACCACCTTCCTGACAAGTGGCACAGTCTGCACAGCTCCAGTTAAGCTTTACTGGCTGTGGGGGTTCGACGTCTTCCTTTTGTGGGCCGTACTGCTTGCCTACATCGGCCTCTTCCGTGACACCCGGTGGCGGGGGTGACCCATTTGCATTTGCTAGCGAGCGCGCAGAGTTATTCTGCGCTGCACTCTTCTGCGTGTACGCTCGGGTTGCCAACTCGAAATCAGCAATTCTCACGGTCATATTTTCGTCGTCAGCGAGAAGGAAGTTACCAGATTTGATGTCCAGATGAACTACTGGCTCAGGGCGGTCGTGGAGGAAATAAACAGCCTTGGCGCACTCGAGCATTAAACGGACCTGCTCCAGCAGTGGCAGAGGCTCGAGGAGCTGGGGCAGAGGTCGTTCTTCACCATCATCTTCTTGGGGATCGTTCCCAGCAAGAGCAAAGCTTCCTTGTGCAGATTGAAGACGACCGTCCTTAATCTGCGGCCGCTGGCTTGAGCTGACCAACACACCATTCATCTCGACGCGTTGTTGCTTCTCCCTTTCTAGGGCCTGCTCAAACTCCTTCTCCGGGTGCAGGTAAGAGAAAAGCGAGGTCTTGCACAGCTCCATCACGAGTGCAAGCGCTGGAGGCATGATACAAACACCTTCGACTTTCACGACATGCTTATATCTAAGTGCCTGAAGAGTTGCAGCTTCTTTCATCAGGTTTGAAACGATCTCCTGGGTTAATTCAGGCGCGTAGATGAGCTTGATTGCGACCTTCGATCCTCGATATAATCCTTGGTACACGCGTGCATAAGTGCCCTGACCCACTACACCCCAATCGTTCGGATTGCCTTCTTCATCATTGTCCATGTGGATCGTGAGGGAGACGAAGTTAATGACCTTCACATTAGAGTCGTCCGCCATGGCTACATTCGCGGCTACGGCTTGGCCAACGGTGTTGTCCTGTACCATTGCCTGAATGCGGGTTTCATCATTCGCCAATTTGTTGCCACCCTGCCAGTACAGTGAGTCGTCTTTGCACACTTTGTACACAGCCCATGGACAGAAACCAAGAAGCAACGCGGAGTTTGAGATGTACAAACAGTAGCCTCCATCCACACTAAAGTACCTCAAGACGGTTGATAGCATGAAGAGGGAGTGGAGAATTGCCCAGAAAGCGGCATAGAAGCGCACCGCTGGTCGACGGAAAAGAATGTGCATACCGGGAAACAGCCAAACGACGTAGTAGAACGCTAAGAGCATACTTAACCAAAGCAAATCAAATGAAGTTGAGTAGCGAGGATTGATCGAGACGTTGTACGTGTACGCTGTCTTCAAACCAAATGTGATGAGGGACCAAGCAAACGCGAAAATGATCGCCTTGATGATCGAGCGTTGACCGGCGCTTGGAGACATCAGGAAAAACGCAACAACCTCGAAGCAGAAGTGCTTCACAGCGTATGCGAGTCCGTTTAGAACGGAGTTCGCTGTTCGGTTCGGATTGACAATTGAAAAGGGCGCCACATAGTGAATGAGTGCGTCCAAGAGCAATGCACCGCACGTCGCCCACATGAGCTTTGTATAAATAGGCAACAAGAACGTGTTTTCTCGGGGTTCTTCGTATCCTACCAAGGCGAGTCGCTTCTTCGCTTGGCGCATGCGACAGAAACCATAGATGTTAATGATCAGCATGAGACCGACCTGTACGAACGCGACACCCGCGACAACCTGGTTCTGGCTGTCGCGGTTGCCCGTACCAAACACATCTCTACACCTTCCCATCTTTGATCGATGATATAAGGTTCCCGCGCTACCACGAGGACGAGAGAAGATTTAAACCGATTCTACTATCCAATCCAGCCCTGATTCCGGACAAGAACCGATGCCAGAATCTCGCAACCGGGGAGTGCGCTCGACCCACCACTCAGACGTGCTTGTAGCGCAGCGCCAGTCACGTAAGTGGGTACACGCCACGCGGCAGCACGCACAGCACGGTCGCCTTACCACCCCTAAACTACTCGCTCAAGAAAGGGCGGGTGTGGGAAAGGGACGGAAGCCGCTAGAGAGGCTGAAGGAGGGTTGTCGTAAGACAAAGCGAGGTGAGTATGCAAAATCCTGTATCAGTGTCGATCATTTGCGCGTGTGATTTTCCGCGGGGTGGCGTATCGAGCCGCGCAAGTTCTCACTAACGGGAGATTTTGGAGGTTCAGCGTCCAGAGCGAGCTGAAAAAGTGCTAGTTTCACGCGAACTTGAGCGAAAGACGGGAAATCACCCCAATCAATCGAGGTCTAATACAATTCAGTACTACATCATGTATTTCCCATGCAGTCACACGCACAACTTCCGCACATCCACGACCCCTTTTCTCTTCCACTCCACACCTAAAATTTTTCCAATTGGGTGATATTCCCGCACCCCCGGTGCCGGATCGCCCCCGCGCACTGGTTCCGCTGCTGCCACTCGCGGCCACTGGACCTGTGATTCACTCCATACGTCGCACATTGTCACGACAGTAGGTCCTTTGTACCCCGCTCCTCTGGTCTGGCGGAAGCCGTTGGCCCTGATGATGTCTTGCTAAGATCATCGATTCGGTCTCGCTCCATTTTAGCCGGATCCAGCCAAAATCCTGCCCAGTACCAAATGGGAACCAACTTTGGTGCGGCAGATCTCGCGATCCAGGGAGTGCTGCGCTAAACTGAGCTGGAGGCGGTGTTTCCAGGTGTTGCTGCATCGAATACGACTCTGAGCGTGGGCTTGCAGTAACTAGTCTCAGAGCGAGCCGTGCAACTTTTGGGTCTCGAGCCGAGTAACGGTTCTTTCAGTCACACTGCCACGAGATCTAAATACCCACATTATCGAAGAGTAATCAAGAAGACAACACGCGTCAAGGAAGCATAGTCCTTAGCAGTCCGCAAGCGATCATGAACTTCTTCGGTCTGACTTATCTTGGTACGTCATTTCTCGCCAAAAAGCGTTGCACTCGGATCTGGAAGTCGTCCGCCATCTGTGGAACCAGGGTGTTTGCAATACTGGCTGGGTACATTCGAACTTTTTTGATGATACTGTCACGAACCTGGAAAACTGAGCTAACTCCTGTGACCTGCTATACCCATCCCTCCTCCAGGCCCCAAAAGCACGTTCGCGGAGAAGCTCAGAAAGAACCTCTCGCTCGACGACGTAAGCGATGAAATGCTGATGCAGGGTTTTGAGGGTTTCGACTCGCGCTATAAAAAGGATGGTCTGCTCTCGTCAAATGACATGAAGCCGCTTCTGGTCCAAGTTTACGGCCGCGAACCCCCAGAAGTCGAGATCGAGCTGTTTATCAAGTATGTCGAGCAGATGGGATGGCAGATTAAGTCGAACATCCCTGGTTTCGAGATTACCTCCAAGTTCGTTGACGCTGAAACGTTTGCAAAGGTCATCGCTGAGGTGCGCCGCGAGCTCTCTCAGAAGGATCCTGACGCCGCAACCGAGTACAAATCCAACGCCGAGATGCGCAGAGCCAAGGAAACGGGACACACCAGCGATCTCGGACCACGAGACAAGTACCGTGTACCCGTGTTGATGTCGCATGACTATGGCTGGCCCACACCACAGCCATTTGAGCGAGTGCAGCGCATGCCCAAGAAGACTTGCGAGGAAACCCGGTACGCAGCAGAGATGGTGAAAGGCGGGCTCATCTAATTCCCCTCCACTCGCTTGTTCGTCTTCGACCACGGACCCGTTCGCTATTGGGGTTCATGGTGGTATAATGTACTGCCCACACCTAGGCTCATGTAGTGACCGTGGATTTCTGGCCATTTACGATGGTGGAGGTGCCGCACATCGATTCGCACACTGGCGTGACTGGGTTCGCTAGTCCTAGCAAAGGACCTGCAAATGACTGTCCGGTCACGGAGTGACCCAAGCCTGCATTACTGTAGTTATGTAATTGTGATATTTGCACGACTGAGTCTTAATATTCCCACACTGTATTCATCTCATTGCCTTCGATACACAATTTGATGGCATGAGGAAGTTAAGCCCCCCAAAATACAACATATTTGAGTAGAGTTTCAATGAATCATCTTCATGATTCACTCTCCAGGTCACTACGCTCTGAGCCAAGTAGTTGCCAAATCATGCCAGCTCGCTACAGCCGTAGGTTTCGGAGTGACTCACTCAATCCCCTGAGGATTCCTCCGAACAGTCCTGTGCTGTTGCTTTCAGATAACGCTGTATAATGCGTTTCACCCTGTTTGTTGTCCAGTTCGTGATTGAACTCTTTCTCAAGACTGCGAACCGACGACGATGCTGCATAGGGCTTGACATTTTCCTGACCATCGTGGCCGTCTTCCACGTCTTCGTCGAAGAACTCGCTCATTGCACTCTTCGTCTTGAGACGATCACCAGGGGTGGCTTTGCGAGCTGGCTTACCCTCAGCCGTGTTGACGTTAACTTGCGCACCAGATGCACGGAGTGCACGCCATTCCGCCGCAAGGGCTTGCATGAGCGCTCGAGGCCCAAGATCAGGGCGTTCACGCTTGAGCTGAGGGCGCCGCTGTTGACACCAAGCAAGATACGGGTTGGTGCTGCCTGGAGCAGAGTGAAGATCTCCACCAGCACTGCCGCTTTTCGATGGCGTACCACGCGTCTTTATAGGCGTTCCATCTGCATTGAACCGACCGAGGTACGTGATCTCACCATGACATACGTGACACCGATGACGCTTCGGATCAATGGAGTTGGAATGGCGCTGGTACTTCTGGCCACAAAGGATGCACTGGTATTGATGCTGGTAGTGGATCGTATAGTTGTGACATGTGGATACTTCAATATCTCGGTAAACTCGCATTGCCTTTTTGGCCCACGCCTGGAAAGCAGGACCATGGGGAGGATGTGTGACCCCGGAAATCAACCAAGCCGCAGCATGACACATCTCATGGCATAAGGTACTACGAAGGCGCTCCTCACGATCAACAACTTTCGTAGCAAGTTGTATCTCAGCCACACGGGTCCCTCCGGTCCGTTTGGCGAGACAGTACCCCGCAGTACTGGACATGCGGTTGTTCCAGCGGATTGGCAAGTCCTGCGGGAGACCTTTATCGAAGATGCGCTCATTGAACTCTTCGAAGTATTTCCTCGTCAGCGCGTTCCGACGTCTCGCAAACGACTTGATATCTTCGACAACAGATCGACTCTGGCTGTTGGGCGTGGTGGTCTGAGATTTCCTGTGTTTCCTGTCACGTCTAGGTGTAGTGTGGATACCTCGCCTTGGAATGTCGCTTCGGTCTTCGTCAGATTCATCTTCACTGCCGCTACTACTGTCGCTCTCCGTATTGTCGGATCCATTCATAAAGGGTGATCCACATTCGCCAAGCTCATCGTCACCTACCTCGTCATCTTCGTCACTCACGACAAAGTCACTCATTTCACTGTCATCTGCTGATTCACATCCGCCTTCACTCATATCATCATCAGAGCTGCTTATAGCTGCATCAACCAGGTCTGATTCATCGTCAGAATCCTCCAACACGAACCTCAACCTTCGCTTAGGTTGTGGATCGGTCTTTGTTGGCGTATAGGTCTTCTTACCAGCGACTGCTGATTTGGGCGTCCGCACGTTGCTGCCTCTGTCACTCTGAGTCGTACTCTTCGGTAAGCTAGGTTCGGCTGTCATGTAGCCAACCTGGTCAAACTTGAGGTTGTCCAGTGCCAGAGCCAAATCATCCACGTCGTCATTAGCGACACTCTGGTGATTGCCTTGCTTTCGATTCAGACCTTCGGCTTCCTCGCGAGATTCTTGGGCACGGCCGTCCACTGACATATCCTCTTCGTCACTGGATTCAAGGATGCGACGGTGCTTCTCGTGTGAAGGTGTTTTTCGAAACGTGGGTTGCCAAATGCTCTCATCCAGTGAATAATCATCGTGCTGGGCCATTTTCTGCACATCATCTGGATGTTGCGTCGTGTGCGACTTCGACGACTGGCTGGAGTTGTTCACGCCGCTACTCAGGTCCAAATTGGAAAGGCGTAGGCTCGGCTCTCGAGCAATAGACTCAATCGTCTCCGTGCGATGCGCATTGTACTCAGAGGCTTGTGTTGACATGTCATTCCTCTGGAGAGGACCCTTGGACTCGTCATCTGATAGGTCTACAAACTGGGCTATGCTCGTGCTCTGAATACCGAACGAGTTTTTGCGCTCGGCATGGCTCTTTCGGGGTACTGGTAATTGTTGTCTGTCTGAGACCTGAAGATCGTGCCTCGGGAGAGATGGTGAGGAGTTGAAGCCTGTGAGCTCCGCCTCTTGCTCAGGCCCACCGCTCTCCACAGAGAAGAACTGATCCAAATCGAGCTCAGGACCGAGCATCATCGCCAAGGTCTCACGAACTTCGGTGGTGTCGTCTCTGTCTGTTGTGTTAAGGTTAAATGAGCTGGTTAGGTTGAGTGCAGCGGGAGATTCCTGTCCCTCTGAGCGATGCTGCCTGTTTCTTGGAGTGTAGCGAGTCGGTGACCGACCTGTGACGGTATCAATCACGACGGAATCCGCTGCATCGTTCTCGTCATCCAGGTTCTTTAGTAGGAGACTAAACTCTTTTGGCGAGCTGGGTGGTGAAGTTGCGTCATCTACGGCTTCCGGAGACTCAGATCCAAAGAATGCGGACAAGTTGTGATGGCTCTCCTCTGGAAAAGCTTGGTTAGCGGTGGATGCAGCGCCTCGGTCCAAGTCCGCGGGGGACGTTGAATCTCCTAACTGAAGTACCTGGAATTCCGCTGTAATCCGAGCCAAGTCGCTGGCTCCAGCTTCCGACACAAGTGGAGCGGTAATACTGGGCTCCAATTGCGAAGCACTCAGATAGCTACCTTCGAAAGCAGCACCTCGCCTCGTTGGAATGGGCTCGATGCGAAAAGAACTCTCACTATCAACGTCTCTCTCGTTGGCTTGCCCTACAGCACAAGGCTCCCGAAGATCATCCTCGTCATCGTTAAGCGTTCGTAGTTTACGAGTAGATCCCCGGACAGGCAGTAGGTCACCCGACGCATCCGATTCATCTCCTGATTGTTGTGTGCTTTCGTTGAAGATGAAGCTATCATGTGCATCACCTTCGTTACCTTCGTTTCCTGCGTTTCCTACGCTAGTATCACTATCGTCAAGAGAGTGAGTGTGCACCGACGCCTTGGCGTCAGACACGTGTGTGGAGGGCTGATACTCCGGGTCGTCTTCTGGATGGTGCTCACCCTCCTCTTGAAGATCATCCTCATCCTCATCATCCAGAGTGCGGACTTTCCTGCGTCGAGGTTCTGCCCCAATGGCCTTCGCGCCACGACTTCTGAGCACGCTCTGTTTTGCAGCTCGCATGGATGCCAGACACAGTCCCAAGCTCTCGCCTGGAACTCCTCTCGATACTGCTTCGAGCACATTGGCGATGCTTGCAACGAGGGTCTCGAGCTCAGACTCCTCATCCGGTCCGCAGTCATCATCTTCTGAGGGCTTGCACTTACCAGATGGCCGACCTGATTTCAAACCACCTGAGCCTATCGGCCTGCTGCCTCCGACCTGACCCTGGTGCGCAGGCAGATACGTCTCTGGACGCTTCACGTGCCGCTTGGTTTCCACGTCCGAGTCGGACTCGTCAGCGAGTGCGAGCAGGGATGGGGTAACCTTGAGCATTGTCCTGCTATGCGTTAGCTCACTTTGATGCTAACTCGAGAGTTCACTCTGAGCCCCGCCCTGAGACTACTCAGTCTGGCTGAGATCGCCTTATCCCAGTGAGCTGAGCAATATGCTGAGTCGTTGAGAGCGTGTCGGTTGGTCCACTCGCTTCACAGTAGGTACGGATGCTGATGCTATCCGCGCTTTTCACCGTCGATTGTGCAGATGGCAGTGCAGATCTTGCTAAATCCGAGCACAAGAAGAATCTCCACAAACTGTTCCAACGGCTAGTATCCGTTGCTGAGAGTAGGTTGTGGATAAAGGTTTCAGGAGAAGGCCAAGGTTGGCATAAGTGCTGACAATCGAGGTGTACTGGCCAGTGTGTCTAGTATACTAACGATTTATCAGATCTCAGAACAGTCGCAGATATCCCGCGGTAGCTCGAGAAATATACTAACTCGAGCCGCTCTGTAACCCTCCTGGCCCGGAAAATTGCCGCCCTGTATCTGAAACGCGACAAAAGAGTGGAGTTTCAGATTTGTGAAAAAGTTTCAAGCGCGTGTATTGCCTGAGCACGCGGGTGTTACTGCGTGATAAATGTATGATTACCTTCATCACGGTTTGATCTCCCTTTATTACTCTTTATAGACCAACGCAGTGCCGGATTCACTTCCATCTACTGCGCGAAATAGAGTTAGGCTCGGGTTTACATTGAGTGGCAACTCTATTTGAGATCTATACACAAGCTAGCGCTCAAGAATCTAATCAATCCTAGGCGTATTCGCTTTCCCGTTGGTTAGGTCCTACATCACACCGCTATCATACGAGGCTCACATCGTCTTCTGACAGAGATCCTTCCATCCAACTCGTTCTTTCCTGTGGTTTCATAACGGTCTCGATACCAACCCATCTGCCTCACACAAGCTTCCCACAATGAGCAAGAACATCGCACGCCAGATCAGCGCATTTGCCATCAACCCCGCTTCGCGCGACCTTCTCCTCAACGACGACACCATGATGAAGAGCCTCGTCCAGTTCCTCGCTCCTGAAGGCGACTCCGAGACGATCATCGCTGCACTCGAGGGTTTCGAGGCATTCCTCGGCAACGCTGCGCACTGCAGCAAGATCAGCCAGCTCCCTAACATCATGAACCACCTCGTGGCTTTGATGGAATGGGAGGCGGATGCTGACAAGGCCGTCAACACCAAGGTCAACAATCTGGCCAAGAAGGTTCACGATGGTCTCTCCAAGTCCGCCGAGGGCAGTGAAGCAAGCGCTGCTGCAAAGCGCGCCGTCCGCGGCGCCTATGCCGTCCGTGGTTACATCCACCAGATGTCGCTCTCTGTTCCTGAGCTCAAGGACGACTCGCAGCGTGCTTTGATCGAGACCACTCTCATCGGTATCAAGGGTCTCGTCTCGGTTGTGATTGATGTGAACAAGAAGACTATCAACCTCGGTGCTACTGTGAAGCCTTCCGAGTTCCAGCCCATTTGCATCGCTGCTCTAGCTGAGGCTGGCATTCATGCTGAGGTTCCCAAGGAGCCCGCAAAGCCCACTTACATCAACCGTAACGCAACCAAGGATGCCTTGGTGCGATACACCGAGGCCAAGCCTGAGAAGCCCAAGTCTAGCGGCGGCTGGCTCAGTGGGATTACGTCTTACTTCTGGTAATCGGGCCTGTTATAGTTTGTGCGTTTGAAGAAGCACATCCTGTAGCATGGCTCGATGAGTCCGAGTTGCACCCACTGTTTCGCTGTCCTCCAATTTTATGACACGCAATTACATCGTACTTCGTTGCCATCCCCTTATCATCTCATTCCCCCTTGTTTTGATCGTCTCATTGGTCGATAACACGACTTATGATCGAGTGAGTGATCTCTTTAGCGTGAGCCTTCTCAATATTTCCTCATACCCTAGCTCAGTCTCGTTAGAAAGTCCCCCAACTCCTTTCCACTACGAGCGTTACCGTTACCATTATTAGTAAGTCTTCGTGTTTCGCTTGTCTCCGCAGCAATCCACTTCGCTGACTCATGGTTGTATCGGTCATTTAAATATGAACATACACTCGCGAAGTTGCCCAGTTTGTAAAACCAACAGCCGATTATTGGTGAATGGATTCAGGTGTGTGCGTGTGTGTAACCTTGACTGGGACGTGACTAATAGAGCTGCATCTGAATCCAAACCAGGATGTCTATCTGCTTAATCCTTTCGGTCATCTTCACTAGATAAGCTGACTTGGCCTTCTGGAGCAAAGAACTTCTTGAGCTCGGCCAGCGCCTTCGAGCGATGCGAGATGGAATTCTTTACAGACTTGTCCATTTCGGCAAAGGTCTGCTCGAATCCGTCGGGCTGGAAGATAGGATCCCATCCAAAATCCTTGGGTCCTCGTGGCATGACGATCTTCCCAGGGCAGATACCCTTGAACAAGATGGGCTCTGCCTCAGGTCCCTCACAATACGCGAAGTTGCAAATGGCATATGCGGACTTGTCTTCAAAACCTACCAGCAGCTTGTTCAGGCCTTCGTGGCCGAGCTTCTCAAGGAACCACTTGATGTAGGGTCCAGGCAGACCTTGCAGCCCATTGAAGCACAAGCAGGTATCCTCTACGAGGACAGGTCCCTTAACACGCTGGGCCGCAAGGCGAGCCTTCTCACGAGAAATGTCATCAGGCTCACCCTGGAGCTCGGGCAGGTCCAGCTTGACTGCGACCAGTGGTATGAGGTTACCCAGGATTGCTTGGGTCTCCCTCAACTTGTTTGCATTGCCAGTCACGAACGAGATGACTCGGCCTGCAGGGGTTGACATGTCTTGGGCCTAGATTCAGCAGAGTTGGGTGCGTAAGGGTTGGGTGCGTAAGGGTTGTTCGCTAAACGAACAATACATTGTGCGTGACGCGAGTCGCCCGACATATCTAATCCACTCCTGTTCCGACTCCGACTCAGAGATGTAATATACTACCCATATGGTCACACATTCTCCGAGAGCCGTTCTCGCCTCGAGCGGCCCTCCCCCGGTGGATGAGGTCATCTTGGGTCGGGGTGGGCGGAGCGAGGAGCGAGCGGTTGGACCGAGGGGAATTTTAGCCGGATCGGGCTAAAATTTTGTGTCGAAAGTACAAAACGGAACGGAGGCGGTAAGACGGGTGAGGGGTAGAGTGGTGTGATTGGATAGGTGTCGAAACTATGTATCATGCACGTATGGACTTATCAATCTCGGTCTTATTTCATTCTGATCCCTTTATAGCCCCCCAACAGATACTCAGACCAATCTCAGCTAGACGACCGTTTCTCTGTGTTGATAGGAATACCCATCGTTCAAGGGCACCGCCGTGCGAAGTCGGAGTGACTGTAGCGTAGGTATAGCAGTTAGACCACAGCTCGACCCCGGACACACCCACCGCAGACGAAGACCTTACAGATGAGCCACTTCGCGGCCGCTAGCGTGGCCACTGCACACAATCCTGCCCTTGCAACGACTCTTCGGTCGGGCATGGGTGCGGTCGGAGCATCACCGCAGACGCCTAAGACCACCCTCGCGATGTCGGGCCTGACCGCACTGGCAGGAGCCACCCCTATAAGGGGTCCCGGTGCCGCTGGTGCCACCGCAATGACTCAACATTCTCATGCATTTTCTCAGCACTCGCATTACATGACAGCCTCCGCCGCCGCAGCCGCTGGCCAGAGCAAATCAAACGAAGACCGGGACTCTTTGATGCAGGTTGCCCCTGAGGCGCAGTGGATGCTCGCGATCCTCGACGACATGGCCTCTAAACTCAGTAATATTGAGGTGCTCACACCAGAGATTCTCCAGGACAAACTTGACTCTGTGGATCCCAACGTGATTGTGATTCTTAAGCGGCACTTTTCGCTCGAGGAGAAGTATGACGCCACCCTGACGGCATACGCTGGCATGATTGCCTCTGCCGAAAACAACCCAGAGAGCTTGAACTTGCCCGGAGGCGACCTAGCTGATGACAATGCAGAAGTCCCTCAGAGTGCGGCAGAGATCGCGGAAAGCCTAAGGGCATGTGAGATCACTCTCGCGGACTCGACACGAACTGTAACACGTGTCCTCGCAACACAGCCGCTCATTACGCGCAAGTTGAGGGCGATCAGCTCGATGCAGGCCTCTGAGTCTCAGGCCTCAACTGCAGGCGTTAGTAACACAAGGTCAACCCTTTACCACGGGTTTGGGGGCTATGGGGCATCTGAACCAGAGTCTGGATCAAGGACCGCAACAACTGTCTCACAGTTGAGACACTCAGAGTCGTCTTTCTCGTCGGTCTTCGCAAGACTCCGACCACTCATCTATGAAACGATGAAGTTGTCCGCAGATGAAGAGGCACATATTAAGCGACAACTCGATGCTCTTCATCGCCAAAGCATCATCGACCAGCAAGAAATTGAACGTCTCACAGCCGAAGGCGCAGAGGCACGAAGCCTGTTGGAGCGCTCAAGCCTAGAATATGGCGAGCGACTCGCCCGACTGTCGGCACAGCTGAATGAGGTACACTCGCAGGCGCGAAGCGATCGCCAAGCCCTTGAGGCACGAGCGGAAAATGACCGAAGGGCTGCTGAGCTTGAGTTCCTCCGCAAAGAAGCTGAGCTCAGGGAGAGCATAGCACGGCTGGACGCAGCTCTCAAGGCCGACCTTGAGAAACACGATGGTGATGAGAGTCGTGCTAATCGTAACCGTGACAACATCGATCAGCAGATTACTGACGTGATTGCATCCTATGACGATGTTATGATGGAGAAACACAAGAGACTACATCGATTGCTGCTTACGTATGAAAAGGAGTCGCGCGAGTATAAGAAGCTTAGCATGTACTTCCGCCAGAAGGACGCTGAGGATGCTCGCTTGGCGCTTGAAGACCAGGCTCGTCTCATCAGCCGAGACAAGCAAACAAAGGTCGAGCGAGCTCACAACGAAGCATCCATCTTTATGGATACGATGCTTACCGGCTTCGACGAACGGGCGGAACGCGCTGCCAAGCTGGCCGCCAAGATTGCTAAAGAGAAGGCCGCAAAGAAGAAGTAGTATCCTAGGTATTGCTGCAAAGTACCTGCCACAAATACAAAGGATTATGCTGAATTCTAGTGTATTACATGCGTTACACGCCGCATAGCTTGTCAATTCGTCTTTGCAAAAGCAATCTACTCGTATTTGACATCCGATTGAGCAGTACCACCATCACCACCGTCACTACCGACAGGATTAGCAGCTGTTGATGAGGCACAAGATGCTGACACCGTAGGAGCAGACGGGGTAGCTTCAATAAAGAACAAGGACTCGTCTAATGGACAGCCCGCATAGATGCTCTCAACAAGCCAGTCAGTGGAAACGACCGGGATCTTCCAGCGCAGCGCCTTGGCCACCTTGTCTCCACTCAACTCCCGACCTATAAGGTGCGTGCATTTACGTGTCAAGTGATCTGCGTACGCCTCTGGCTGACGACCCTCCGGTGTGTGCCTTGAGACCTCGTCAGAGGTTCCCGACTCTCCAGCGGATGACACCGTACTCAAGTTGACAAATTTCGATACTGCTCGAGCAAATGTCTCAACAGCCACGCGTTCAACTGGGGCTAGTTGGGTTGTACACAGAGATGTGCCCCGCATGAATGGAAGACCAGGGGACGCAGGCAAGGAGCATGGAAGCAGGAACGTAGAGATATAGAGTCCGATACTAGTTCCCTCGCTCTGTCGTGAATTTGCTCGGGCCATGTCTGCAGCCGACAATGCTGATGACAATAATGGTACGAGTCCCGGAGGTGGAGGTGAGCATCCTGCCAAGGAAACGGGTGGGATATATAGCCGTGGTGGAGGGGAAGGCGCAGTTGACGAACCTCCTGTGGGTTGTGGCGCAGAGGCCTTTTGACTTCGCCCTGAGGAGGCGCTCGACGTGCCCGCTGCAGTCCCCGAGGTCGTTGCACCACGTAGTGAGGCGTCTTGCGCGACGTGGGGAATCTGGCTCGAAGGGAGACCTGTTAGATCTGCGAATGGCCCCGTAAACTCACCGCTCGCGTAATTACTCTCGCTCTTGCTTTCCACTTCGCGGTTTCGTCCGAGTGAATCTCGGCGCGCATTATTCCGCTGTTCTGTCTCTTCCTCATTATTCTCTAAGGGCCTTTGCGAGAGCAAAGAAAGCTCTGATTGGCCTGCAAATCGCTGCGACCCTGCGGAACTCAGCGAGGCAGAAGACAGAGTTCCTCCCTCCGCGGTGTCGCTTTCAAGTTGATGGCGCAACACAGAATACGACAATAAACACTTGGACGCTAGTTCGCTTGCCAGCTGCTCCAACTGAGTTTCCTTTGCATTTGAGTCGAGCTCTGGTGCGACGTAAGTTGAGATATACCTCTCAAAATCCTCAAATAGGCCCTCTGTTGCCTCAATCTGACTCACTGTCAGTTTCTCTTCATCATATGACTGCAGTTTTGATGTCTGAAGCACAGTAGTCAAATACCACTCCCACACAAATTCAGAATCATCACGTGGACGCCACTTGTCCGGAAGGCTTCTGGTCAGCTTTCGCAGTAGATTCTCTGTGACCTCGGGCTCAGGTTCTATGCAGTTGCGGAGCAGGGCCCCAAAATCTGTCATCACGGGGAGATACCTATGTGTAGCAGTGTTGATTTTCTCGCGCTGCGTCATGATCTTCTGCAGAGTCAAAGCTAGGTGCTGTAATGCAAAATCAATTACACTGACGGCTGTTGCGAGAACTGCCTCAACACAGATAGCTAGGGCGTCTCCGTGCGCATGATACTTGGAAAATGTCAGCTTCGGCACAGACGCCTTGAGATCCTTCCTCAAGTGGATTAACAAGGTGTGGATGAGTGTAGTCTGTCCCGCCTTGAAATCATGATGATCCAGGAACGTCGCCAGCAAGGTCGGTGCGAAGCCATTGCAGGGCAGATTCGTGAGCATTGAGGCAATCTCTCGACAGTAACATGCTAGCACTTTAAGCAGCTCAATGGCCTCTTCATACGGATTTACTGGCACAGAGGGCTGCGATTCAAATTGCACTGCCTCTTTATCATTGGCTGGTGGTCCATCTCTCGTGTCCGTCGACCGGCTGCCTGCGAACTGTGCCTTCATTTGGATCCGTGCTCGAGCTAAAATGGCCCGAACTGTTGTCGATATCAAAAATTTAGACCACCACGGGGTGCCTGCGAATGGCGAGATGAGAGAGGCAATCTGGATCGGGTCTAACTCACCCGTCGACGAATTATTAGCGCCTGATGACTGGGCACGAAGATGCGACAATGAAGATGTTAGGCGTCGGTTCGTGGAGGCCTGGACCCTACGATCTGCTCCACCTTTTGCCACAGTCACGCCAAAACCAGCGGCGGCGCTCGACACTTGCCTTGTAGCTGCAGGCAGGGTTGGGGACCTAGGAATTACATACCTGGCAAAGTGGAGTAGAATGTAAAGTGAAGGGGCTAATCGCGGGAAGAAGGATGCTTCAGGTCCTGGGAGAGCCAGGAACAATGAGCGCGCTCGTTGCGCAACAGGCTTTCGGTATTTCTTCTTTGAGCGTGAGATGATCTCTCGTAGCGTGAGTTTCTCATCACCCCATTGAAGCATCCATTTTTGTGCGCTCGAGGCAAAGTTGGGACCTATCGCGGATTGCACAACGGCAGATGATGTTCCTTGTTTTTCCGAGCATATCGCTTGGATTGCGGCGCAGAGGGGCTTCGTCATGAGAGGTCCCTCAGCTGCATTTTGAACTAACCACATGCGCCTGGGATCGAGAAGTTTGTTGGCCTGGACACATGTTCGAACCCAGCATGGTTGAACAATACAGAGGGGCCAGGAGCTTGGTTCAACTAACTCACTTGACGATGGAAGGGGGTGCTGATCCCACACAAGGTTGCGCAAGAGGGACGGAGAGAAGCTTGAGGGCGTTACCAGACCTGCGACATTCCCCACCACTGTGGGATTATTAACCAATGACGCAATCGTGGCTAATTGATTCAGCGCATTACGGAGTGTCCTTGGGCTTGACAGCAAAATCGATTCGCCCGTACTTGAATACGTAGGATAGGCTGGAATAAACAATGGAAGATTCGAGAGTGCGCCCGGAGAGGTAGTCCATGGGCAAAACCCATTGAGGGAAGAGGTCACAGTCGAGCTCGTATCAGCGATGAGATCATCGTTGGGACCTGGCTTGGAGGACGGCGGGAAGTACATGCAGACACCTCCGCCTTCTCTGGGTGCTAATGCATAGAAACAGTCAGTCGCTGGACTGCGGCCATAACTCACCACGAAGTGCACCCCGGTTCGGACCACAGAAGGATGAGGAGTTGTTTTGCCTTTGGTTGATTTGGCCGGTTTGGATCCACTGGCAGCAGCACTTTCATGAGCCAGCTCCTTGTCAGGAGGAGAATACGCCTGGCGACCTGCCAGGACATCGGCTCCAACACTCGTGGGAGCGATGATGCCACCATTAGAACGAATGTAATCGCAGAGTTGCATACTTTCAGCAAAATCTTCAATGCAAACAGCAAAAACTTTCCCTTGGAAAACACCCGTCGATCGACTACTATTGGCGGGACTTGACGCGGATCCACCCTTCTTTTCTTTTGCTTTGCTGGTTGCTCTGGAGGAAACCACCTCGCCTGACACACATGATGCGATACCTGATGGATTCGCAGCCGCCGTCGCAGCCGTAGCGGTCATTACTGGCGGGGTGGAGGGTCGTCGCGTTAAGTTGAGAGGCATGACGTGGTCACCCATACTACTAGAGTTCGTGCGAAGTAATGGTGGTGTATCCGGTCGGGCCGAACCCGGAGGATTGGTACCAGGATCTCCATTGGCCTGCTGGACGAGGGAAATTGATAGCGCTCGTTTAAGTGTTGGAGTCACGTCTCCATCGCCTGGTTGCTCCAGCCCCTGCGGACGCGATCTAGTTCTACCCAACCAGAGCCGTGCAACAGGCGTCGTTTCTGCTTCGTCCCGACCTGCGGTTTCTAGTGGAGGTGACGCTCCTGTTGAGGCTACGTTTGCTGAGGTGATGCCATTTGCCTCACCTAGGCTTTGGGGCCGCTCTGAGACCGGAGTTGCACTACGACGTCTTTGTTCCTCTTCCAATGCATTCTTGCTGAAGTCGAGCAGATACGGACTCTCTTCAACTCTTCGTCTTTCCTTGGCACACGTGGCGATCCAAGTCGGGTTCACAAAATAGATATTTGACTTGAGTCGATTGATGATTTCAAGCGCAATGAAGTCGCGTTCTGATTCTCCTCCCAGAGTCATTCCTCGGGCGACAAGACCCAGTCCTCCTTCCGTGAAGTTTCTGATTTGATTAATTAGCCCAGCAAGCGAAGGATCACCGGCAACTACAAGGCGGCTCACCCAAGCGAGAACAGCACTTGCATTCGGTGCAATGAGATGCGTTGCATCAGGATGAGGTGTCAGGGATTTCGTGCGTGGGATATGCATCTTTCGCAATAGCATGACGAGGGCAGAATATGATCGAGGTGCGAACTCGGGTCCACATATGACACATAACCTCGGCTTAAAGGCGAAAATTGTGCTGATTTCATTCAACCCAGGCCAGGGGAGTGATTCGATTCGAGTAGCAGTCAAGCCACCCCCAGTGGCAGCTGACACTCCCGAGGAAGGGGCGCATAGCATAAACATGTCAGATGTTCGAAAAACATCGTTGCGCGCCGTAGGGGGGAGCCACAGAGATTCACCGAAGTCTTCCTCATTGTTAGTAGTGTGATGTGAAGATAAGAGTGAATCCACTGGCCCTTTCGCGGTTATCGCTTGTATCTCTTCATTGCGCTCATCGCCAGAGTCACTCTCATCCCAATCTTCAGTCTTCTGATCAGTCGCCCGCTGGGGCCTGGCGCTTCGAGACGGAGAGCGGGCATACTTCTCAGCATGCTGCTTCAGGACACTCCTACTCGAATCACTACCATACAATGCATCGACAGCATCCTCGAGGATTTGTGTCCATTCATCACTCTGCTTCACCATCCACCGCCCCGGACGTGCATCAAAGTCGTAAAAGAACGCCCATCGCGAGCTGATCGCAGAGGCTTCAACTTCATGAGTTGATACAGTTGTATCGTCTGTAGCCTCTGTCTCTTTGACATCTTGCCCATTTATCTGCTGTTGCTTTGCACGGGCAGGATCAATGGCACCACCCGTTGCCAGGAAAACCGCTACATCGGTTGGAGATGCGTAGTCTGGGTGAAGCGTTTGGTCAAATACATTGCTTTTCGAGGATGAAAACGCAGTTAAAGGCATTGCACCGCCTGATCCTGAAGCGATCCCGCCTAAACCATCAGATGTGCCTGCTAAGAGATCTGTTCGATGCACTTGAGCATCGTTCGAATGTTCCTGTGCATGGGTGGATTCAGCGGATGCTGTCATTTGCCCAGCCGTTGTAATGATAGCGATTGAGCTCGAAGCAGTCATCGCGGACTGCGCTGCCCACGACCCACGGTCAGCAGTTGGTTCCTCCTTAATGGAGAAGGCTTGCTGCCCCATCGAAGAGATGTTGCTTGTCAAGACCTGAGTTGTCGTCAAGGCGCTGCCGCTACTACTGCTCGATGACGACCCTCCTGCAAGGGGATTCAAGGCTGCTTCATGCTGATTGTTTCCGTCTGAGTCGATTTGCTGCTTGACAGACTCTTCACCAACCGGGGGTAATGAGTAGTCATCTAACACAGTCACTCCGCGACTGCGCAAACCATCCCAAACCCAGTTGATTCGAACGATTCTAATTCCTAGTTGCTGGGCCATTTTATACTTGTCACCCGAAGGCTTTGCTGCAACCAAGACATTGCAGGCATTTGTTAGGGGACCTTCATACGTCCCACCGCAGGCCTCGACAATTTTTTGCACCTTGCTTCGTTCCTTGTCGGCAATTCCGGTGGTGCATACAACAAATCCAGCAAAGAATTGCTTGAAAATGTAGTTGGCCGCCTCTGACTTGATTGGTACTGCTTCGCCCGCACGAAAACACGCAAGAGCATATGAGACTCGCAAGATTGGGATGTTCATCGCACTTGCCGCTTTGTACTTTTGTGTGCCTGCTCGATTTGCTAACACATGAGTTACCCGAGGCAGGACAAACACATCTTCCAGTTCACCTCCAAGTGACCGCACAGCGAGCTCGATGAGCGAGTCTCTTACCACTGCTTCGACGCCTACCGTAGTGAATACATATCCTCTTAACACTGTCGTCAAGTTATGCAAGAAACTCAGGGTGCCCAGCCAGACTAAATGGCGCATAGTTGCGCTGTGTACGAGTTCCTCAGTTTGATCCGGCACGTCACTCAGACTGGAACTCATTCGTTCCGCACTATGACGTGTGATGTAGTGTTGAGCTTTGGCGAATATCCTGCCCAGTACACTCACGAACAGAGCTTGATCGATGAAGCGAAGAAACGGGACGGTATTCATAAGCTTACCCATCTTTGGAAGTGACTGAGGTTTCTCTTCGGCACCGGTTTTCGTCTCGATAGTATCAGCACCAGCATGGGCAGGGCGGAGTGCAGCTACAATCGATTTGCTGATTCGGTTGTTCTCAGCTGCATCGACGAGCGCTAGGTGAAGAGTATTGCGGATGCGTTGCATCCTTGTGAAATCATAGTCAGGACAGAGATACAGGAAGCACTTTCGATTGGCAATGTACTTCTCTCGCGTTGCACGCAGGGTTTGAACAACAGATTGCACGACCGAACTGCCCACATTTGGAGTAGCTGATTGCGAAGCACGGCGAGGTGGCGTGGATGCATTTCCAGACCTTGCGCTATTGATGGAGTCATCTTGCGCTTCCAGGAGTGTAGACTCTTCGTTGGCAGCTACCACAGCCGCATCCTCGTCGCTACTACTGTTTCCTTCCATGCCTGAGTCTTCTAACCCAGTCCTCTCCTCACTCATTTCCAAATCATCATCTCGGCTCGATACCTCATTCGACTCAGTTTGCTGGTCACCACCAACCTGGCGTGGCGCCGAGGTAGGCGAGTTGATCGCTAACCTAGACTCGGCGACTCGAGCGCGCTGCTCCTTGATCAACTTGGAAAATGCAATCCTCTGGCGCTCACGCTTCCGAATCTCCTCAACGGCTAGCGCAAAGAACTCAATTTCATCTGTAACGACCTGGAAGCGTACAATGTTGGACTTAGAGCTATGCTGTCGCAGGTAAGCCAATGTCGTTTTCAGCCGTGCCCGCGACTCTGCTGACTCGGCATGCATGTGGTCCACGTATACCACTCCTGAGAGACCAAACATACGCCTCAGGACATCCTGCTCTTTGCGAGAGATCTTGAAGCTTGGCTCGTACTGTTGCCTTTGTGGCACCTCATGTGAAGCGAGACCGGGTGTGGGTGCCCCAGGGGTACTGGCACCAGTTCGCTCGCCTGCGAGGCCAACTGGTGTCGTGGGTGAGGTGCCTTCTGCCTGGGCCGGAGTATCCATTGCATTGAGCCCGCCCCTGGAGCGTATCCGCGGAGGAGTTTCCATGACGGGAAACCGCGTATCCGTGAGGTCAGCGCTGAGGCACTTATTTCGATATTATCACTGCTGTGCACTGTCCAGCCCTGACACTCGGGGTACCTCTATTGTGGTCTCGAGAGCCTCTCCCAGGGAATCAGCTTCGGTCGATTTCCAGCGCTTTCGGTGGGTGCACGTCGGTTTGGGAACAATTCTCCTTTTTAGAACACCACCTAGATGCGAGCAGTGACACTTAACACTCGCACACACTGGTGCGATGCCCTGTTCCACAACTGTAGCCACTGTGGTTTCGCGGCAGTCTGGGCCCTCTCCACTCGCAGCATGTTGCGAGTTGGGGTCTCTTCTAACCCATCGCTCTGACTGAGTACTCACTCTCCTCGTTTGGCTGAGATGCGCAACAGTCTGCATTGTAACGCTACTGCACAGCTTGTCCACGCAGTTAAAACAATATCCGCTTATGGACAAACCAGAGATCACCTTGGAAACGGGTGTAACTCAGCGATTTCACTCGAAAACTTTGAATTCCGTTCAATTTGCTGCACAGTTCAAAACCGCGGAGCAGTATATGTACAGCCGAAAAAATATCATCTTTCAGTGCACGTAGAGGATAAATCGCTAGCTGTTATGTCTCAGAGGTCGGCACTCCAGTGGGACGCCACGATTCCCGTGCTAACCTGCCTGGAGCTCACCAATTCGGGCCGGCCGTGGAACATCGCGCTTTCTACGTATATCCTCGACCCCAGCGCACGGGAGGATCATAAGACCAAAGTGCTATTCAATGCCAAGTCTCTCCCCCAGCATCAGCTGCTGGCGCATCTACATGCTATCCATGAGGCCTACCTAATTTGTCCTTCCTACTCGAGCTTGATTGACTCGGCCACGCAGGTGGTTCAAGCATGTCCAGGGCTGCTTGATATGCTTGTGGAGATACTGCAAGATGGCTATCTTGAAGCAAATAGCTACATCGTCCTGCGGCTCTTGAGACAGCTGCTTGAAGCCAGCGGGACGATCGAAGTCTCCCCCCAGTCTGCTCAATCGGAGACATTCTGCTTCACCATGCAGGGCCAGACCTTTATTCAACTAGAAGAGTGGCTTCGACGAGCGTGGTTACCAGCCTCTGGACTCGTGGAGTATGTGCTCACCGCCAAGAAGCTGCTTCAGAGACGGCTGAAGCAGTCATCTGAGAGCGACGGTGAACCAGACAACTTAGTCGAGTTGGATAGCGTTGTTGTCGATTATGACGCCGTGAATGCATTGGCACAGTTTCTTCACACGAAGTTTGATGTGAAATCAACGATGAGTTCTTGTTAGAATCGCGTCATAACAACCACAGTCACGGCAGTTTATTTGTAGTTTATAGTAGTAGCCTATGTACATAGAATTGTTTGTCTGTTTGTAACGTTCTCACACTTCATCTCGGAATCAGCGGTAAGCTGCATCTGGTTTGCATTGCTCATAAAGCGTACTTACGACGAACGCGCGGAATGTAATCACTCCTTGGTATCTCAGTGCTCATGCTGGGTGTTTCTGACGATGATGTGTGGTTCTCAGGAGTCGGTGACTTGAGGTTGACTGACACAGCTTGGGCTTGTGGTGTTGTTCCGGAGTGCGCCACAGGAGCCATGGTAAGATGTCCTGGTTCTGCTTGCTGATCCATGTTGTGTGAGTCCGTCTCCATCTGAATTTCCGAAAACTCCTGGAGAGGCGATGGTTCGGTAAGGCTCGGATCAACTTCAAGTACTTCAAGCGTAGGAATCATGCTCAAATCTCCTTGATCCACCTTTTCAGAAACCTTACGACGAGCTTGCCTCATCGGAGTCCACACAGGATTGGCATTACCCTTCGTGGAATCACTTGCAGATAGAGATGCGGATGAGGGCTTGGGGTGGCCGCGGCCTGGTGCGGTTTGACTACTCGCAAGCTTCGTCAAGTTAGAGCGGGACTTCGAGGAGGCAAATGATTTCTCGATTCGACTCCCATCCCCGAACAAATGATCAGCGTCTGCGTTTGCATAGATTTTCCTTGACGGCGCTGTTGACATGGTCTGGGATCTATTACGAAACCTTGCGATGCTCGAGTTCTTCACCACTTCGCTATCGCCCTTATTCGCTGAGAGGCTTCTTCTGCTCTGAATCGCCTCCGCCAGTGCATCGAGGGTAGATTGCCCTACGGGCGCACGAATCGTCTCCATCAAGAACGCCTCACGTGACCGCAAAACCTCGAGTGCGCGTTCCTCCCATTTCGGGTTGCTCACCAACTTTGTTTCAGAAAATAGCCTGGAAGCGAGCGGAGAGGGTTCCACTAGTTTGGGTACTTCCTTTGCTTCCAGTTGCGTACCAGCTTCCGACACATCAGTATCGCGTCTTCTGAGGGCTTTCGAGCGAGACAGACTGAGCTCTGCTTGAGCACGGGTTACAGCATCATCTAAATATGTTATGGTTGCAGCCAAGAGTGGATTGAAGTGTTCTGGGCCAAGCGGACTAGACGATGCGTCTGTTAGGCCGGTTCGATGTTCAGAAGGCGCAATCAAGGTGCTCGTGGCTCCGTTTTTCTGCTTCTTTGATCGCTTAAGCTTGGGCTTCCTAAGCGGGTGTTCAATAACCGAGTCTAAGAGTTGAGGAATGTCCGCAAATTCTTCTTGCGTCGGGGGAGATGCCGAAATACGACGAGAGGTGGATAACCCCCCTTCCCGCTTTGTACTTGTGACCGATACATCGATGATGCTCGCTGCAATGGTAGACTCGTGCGTCAGCTCTTCGTTTACGCGTTGAACCATCTCTCCAAGGTCCTTTGACGGCTTCACGAGTTCGGATATGGTCTCGCCTAGCGCAGGATCAAGGTTTTTCGCCTCAGCTCTCAATCTTTCCGCCTCCAGCATGACATCCTCTGGGCGAATCTTGATCTCACCCTCCAATTCGTCTAGCTGCGACTTAATGAGCTGTTTCGTGGGCAACAGACTGTCCAAGATGACCTGACGAGAACGAATAATGCTCTCACGTGCAAATAGCGCCTTTCGTCTGGCATGGCCGAGGGCAGTACGTCGACCGATGACAGACAAGGAGCTAAGGACAAACGGGGCCTTTCGCGCAGCTTTCATCTGACGACTCGCAACTCGCAGAGACTCCAGTCGAACATGAGTAATTCGAGCAAGAATGGCTCGCTGAACTGCCAATGCACTGACCGAGCGGGAGAGAATGCGCGTAGGGGAAAAATTGAAGCTTGTGGGGATGATATGAGGCTGGGCTTCTTCCTGGGCATCTGACGCGAGTTTGGAAGCAAGACGAGACATCTGTTCAATGAGACTCTCACGAGTGCGCTTGCTCTCAGCCATGCACGCACCATCTTCGTGGGTCTGGGCTTCTGTAAACTGAGCGTCCATGACGTGCGACGACACGCCAGGCTTTTGATGGAGAGCAAACAAGTCCTTCCAAAAAGAATCTCCATCCTCGAGTGGTTCATCTGAGCAGTGGCGACGACGAACAGCAAGTTGTGATGCGATACTATGCGTGATAACAGCTCGCGCGGCGGCTCGAATGGTCATATCTTTCAATGCAATAGCCTTTTCCAGCAGCTCTCTCTCAGTTGCCAGATTCGTCGTGATGATTGAAGAGTGTGAAGAGGAAGAAGAAGCAGAAGAGGAAGAGGAATAGGAAGACAATGATAAAGTCTCACGACGAAGTAACGATGCTGGGGGAGTATGCTTGGAGGTTACATAGCTATTTTCAAGATTAGAAGTCGTCGGCGAACGGAGGGTCGTGAATGAACGCACAAGTTTTAAGTGCGAGGCATTGCGGAGTGACCCTGAAGTGCTGACTCGGGTGCAAAATCTGCGACGCGAAATCTCAGAAACCAAAGGCGGTGGAAACTCCGGTGGTTGTGATTTTGTAGAAACAGCCACCGTGGCAAAGGAAAAGCCTAGTGGTGCCTCGCCATTGCCATTGCGCTGTGAACGCCGCTCTCTCTCTGTCGAAGCGGTAGTACTCTCTGCATCGGTTCTCGATTTAGCATTCTTTACAAACTTGGCGGGGAGCTCTGTTGCCAGCTCTTTGGACAGTACCTCACTCAAATTCTCGACCGATTCGTTGGTCAGACGCATCCCCTGGTCATTGCGACCTCCATTAAACCTCCGCCTGACCCGCCGCTTGCGCAAGAGCCGACTCATTATGTTTTCTTTAGCCCCACTCTGGAGTTCGTCGGGGCTCTGTCTCTGCTGCCTTTGATCCGCATGTCCCATACTCTCTTTGAGGAGTGCACCGAGAGGCTCCGATGGTGGCCCATTCATCGTTGAATCACCGTCGTTATCTGCACCTTTGGTACGATTTCGACGCAGGGCGGCCACGAAACTGGCAGTTCCACCTAAACGCTTCAGGATACTCGTACTGAGCAAATCAGGTCGCCGCTTCGTAAGCGGGTATGCAGTGGAGGGAGGTTTCGATCCATTTTCATCAGGGTTGGGTTTGATGAGATCCCCTTGCTGACGCACGTGTGACACCATGTGAGGAGGCCGCCTTCGAAGAGGTATAGGAGTACCTCCGCTCTGAGAGAGGAGTTTGAGGGGATACAACTGCTTAAACGCGCTAAAAGCAAGACTTTCCTCGAGGTCCGTCTGTGGAGCTCGAAGCATCTCGGCATATTGGAGTAGACGTACCTCCGCCTTGCGACGTAGGAGCACTTGACGCCTTATTATGCTTCTGACGCGCTCAAACCGTGTAGCGATTTCAACACCCAAATCTTCACCACTAAGTACGACTTCAATCCATAACGCACTTGACAGCAGTAATCCAGGATGAGACTCGACGCGATCGTATGATTCCACCATCGCGGTGTTTGACTGCTCATTCAGCGCTGATTGAGCTCTCGAGGAAATCGGGAAACCAAAGTCATATGACCTCAGAATGCGCGAGGGAGTAATCGGCATGTAATTTTCCTTGTTCTGGAAATTAATCAGCCTTTCAATCTCACGATCAGACAGACGTCGGACCACATATGTCTCGGTCGCAGATGGTAGCGGATCGTGGATTCGCGTACTGATCTTGGCAGGGGTAAGAGCGTCACCAAGCGATGCCTTCTGCAGTGTCTTTAAGTCGAGCTTCGAGGCGATTTCATCATTCTCTTCTGCGAGACGCAGAAGCATGGGGTGGCGACCCACTCGCCCGATGTCACCATGAAAAATAGCTGCTAGGGACGCACCAGCGAACGAAGCAAGTGAAATGACATCTCGCCAGACACTCTCGTGCTGTTCTTCCAAAGGCCAATTTACTAACTTGTCCAAGGCATGGCTTTCCAGGTACAGAGCGAACTCGAAGAGTTTCTCAATTTCTTCTGGTCGTGCAAGCGGATCAGTTGGAGGAATACCAGTTTCATCACCGTTAGATCGTTTATCCATAATATCCTCAGCATCGAAGATATCATCCGTGAAGCGGCCCGAAAACAGGACGCACTCAGGCTCATCAGGAGAGGCTGATAATGGCGGAAAAGAGAACTTCGGTGGTGATCGACGATCGCTAACGGAGATACTGTTTGGCGTCAGAGATGTTGCACCCCTGAACTCTTCTAACGTTTTCAACCCACCCACAGCACAGAACTCTTTGAACGCTTGGCGGAGTGCCAGTGACTTCAAGGTCTCTCCTAACTCGCGAGTTTGACTTGCTTGCGCACCTTCGTAGCCAAAGGCAGTGGATAGTGCGAAGAAAAAATCATTCGGCGGCAGCCTTTGGGTGAGGAATACATCGAGCACAAGTGTTTTCATGCCCTCATAGTCTCCAACTTTGCCATAAAGCTGTGCCAGAGCGATGATCAGTGCTGGTGACAACCGTACACCCGCTGCTTGCATGCAAAGGCGAATACGGTTCAAAAGTGTGATCGCAAAGTCACAGGCTTCTCCATGTGACTTCGTGATGAAGCGGATCATTGTTTCAATGAGTTCTGTGGTGGGGACGTATCCATGGTACAACCATGCCGCTTCGAGGAGCATGACTGCGGTGAGCATGTCGTTGCTTACGTTTGCAGCCTCGACTTCTGAGATGATTCCTAGTGCTTGGCCCACAGTCTCTCCATCTTCGAATAGATGCGCATTCAAGTGCTGGGCAGCCGCCCCAATTGAAGGACGTAGCCCTCCGTTTGTAGCCACTTGGTGGACCGGTGCACTGGCTTCCGTTAAGAGCTGAATAGCTGCCCAATACTGCTCGGCAGCTGGTGGTAAAAAGATCGACTGAACGAGCCTCCATGAGGTAAACTGACCAGTTAACAATCGCTGAAGCGAGATGTACAGTAAGGGCGAGCTCGCGATCGTAATTCGAAGACGACCTAGCACATGAAGCACTCGATGCACAAGTTCAATCTCCTGATAGTGAGCTAAGATTAGGAGCAAGGCTCGGGCAACCGAAGAGGGGTCAAACCGGAGCAAAACGGGTGAAGAAGGCAGTTTGGGTGCACTCATGACCGCAAAGTAAGTTTCATTGTTCTCAGATGCGTCGACCTTGCCGATGACCTGGAGATGCTCCTCTAGACACCAGACTGCTTCATACAATCGGCCTGACGACGCAAGTCCAATTACTAAAGCGGACAGAGTGTCCTCGTAGGCCTCGCTTGAGGGAGCATGCCTGAAGTATCGTCTTAGGAAGGTGAGCAGTTGTTCCAGAGGGGTCGACGCAGTTGCAGCCCGCAACAGCGCGAGAAGTGACTGTGGGGCGCGGGCTCTAAAGTCCTTTGCTGAGAGAGCGACTTTGTTTGCGACCCCCTTCTCACCGATGGCCACCTCATATTCCCAGCAGGAATACGCATGGTGTGGTTGGGTGTCTAGTAAAGAAAAGCATTCTTGGACTAGACCTTTGCTTAGTAAATCCATGATGATGCCGTCAAGGTGGACGATTGGTAGGACCTGCCGACGGGCATAAAGGGAGCGACGCAGCTTTGGAATGTAGGCTTTTTCTTCGAGCAATGTTGAAATCATGACATAAAGCCTCGCCAGTTCTCCGAGCTCAAATCGGCTTCTGAGAAGCGTCCTGCGGAGCTCCTTCTCTTTACGCTTGGCGTACTTGAAAACCTTGAGTAGTTCCCTGAGATCATAGTCAACTGTTTGCGTCGGATTGTCGATGACTTCCTTGAACATGGATAATATGACTTGACAGAGTGTGGCATAGTCAACCAAATTTCGACGAATAATATCATGCTGGTACTGTGGGGCAGCGAGCGCGTGATCGAATACTATGCGTAGGGCCTTGGCATTACCCAATTTATAAAACGAGGTAAAGAGCTCTCGATATGTGTAGAACTCAATCGGGAACTGCTGCTGTTCGGCCTGGTCCATTAATTCCCATACAGCTTCCCAGTCGTGAACGGCGAGGCGATGGAGAATATGTAGGCTTATTGCCTCCGCTTCCGTGATAAGATCATTTGCTAGCAACGCTTCGACTTGTGACTGAGCGAAGTTCGAAGGGCTCTTCTGTGAGTCCATCATCAGTGAGGTTGAAGACTTCTCGCTGCCGACTTGCTTCTGGTTGGCAGATTCTGTGCCACCTGCGGCCTTTGGCTTGGACATTTGAGGTTTACCGAGTACTGCATGTCGCAAGAGTCGTTCACGTGACAGTACAGAAATACTCGTCTGAGAGTTAAACGGAGCATTATGGATTTCACGCAAAGCGGTCGGCTCGTGGTGATGATCAACAAAAATTTGTTGCTCTTCGTCGAGTATCTCCCTATCAATCATGAGTTTAATATCCGAAAGCACTGAGGCATCTGTGGTTGGCTCGTCGTCGCCATCATCATCTTCATCATCATATTCGTTTGATCTATTTCCAGGAGCCATCGCGGACATTTCGGAGACTGACATCTTAACCAGCTGTGCAGCAATCTTCCCATCACATACACGATCCAGATACTGTCTCAGGTGCAGTTGGGCTTTGACTAATTCATATTCGAGCCTTCGTGGATCCTCTGGCTTCAGCTTAGCAACGGTTGCGACATTCCCAATGCGCGAGCCAAGCATTGGGGCTACGAAGCCGATAGCAGAGCAGTATGGATAATCTTCTCCATCTTCTGAAGGCTGTCTCAGTGGGAACGTAGAGAGCTGGATCGCATCTGGAGTGGTCCGTCGCGTTGGTGCTGCCAAGATGGGCAGCAGTGGCGTCAACGGTGGTAACTTCTGATACATCTTTGCTTCTTGGTCGCAGATGTAACGGTATGCTGCATGATACAGCGATGACGCTTCTTCGCGCTTCTTCAATCGATCTACTAGCTCGAACCCCGCAGTTTTCAGAGGCAAGATAGGATCCGTGGAGACCATTCTGTTTTCGGTTCGAAGTTTTGCTACAGCTGTCGCCAAATCTGGGAGCCGGACAGCAAGGTATTCAGTCCCATCACCTCCTGCAGTTGATTCCGTGCTAGACGGTGGCAGCTGACTTTGAGACAGGGTCTGGATGCGCTCTCGGAGTAATCGGGCGTTCCGAGCATGCACAATGTTGTGATTTCCATCCGCATCCAAGTCGAGGTTGAATCCTTCTTGTGACAGCCCATCTTCTTCTCCCAGAGCTGCATCAATGCTCGTTAGCTCGGTGGGACTTCGGCAGAACGGAGCTGACAGTCCTTCTAGCAATCGTGCATTGTAGCCAGTTTCGCCGTTGGATGCTTCGCGGTCCGCCTCGATAGGATAGGGCGGTGCAAAGAGTCGAGCTTGCTGCAATCGACAGAGACTCTTAATCATTTGGTCCGTCACACGATCCCCACACTGAGTTCGAGCTGCATTGTGAACATCCGTATAAGCAGGCTCCAAACGCTGGATCGGCGCCTCCTCCCATGCCTGGTCAGTCTCTTCTGAGCCAACACCTGCTGTGATGAGTCCGAGCGAGGCGTAGATTTGCTCATCTAGTTTGGCCTTACCAGCAGAGAGATACTGACCCGCATACCCACGCGAGTTTTCAACGATGCGCTCATCTTGTTCTGATGTGACAGTAGGGTTAAGCGCCTCATTTTGGAGTGTTACTACTTCATCAACCAAGTATGTTGGGAGGTTAGGGTCGTGTTCAATCGCGAATTCCGTCCAGGGGTGCGAGCTTTCCAATTCTTGCTCTTCGGCACCATCGGCTGTGAGAGCGGCGTCTGCATCGTCTTCTACACATACATTTTCACCAGTCTCTACACTCCTGTCGTGTACCTCTTCAGGTGCATTCTCGTTTTCGAACTTTAGTATTTCCTCACGAGCTTCCGCCAACAGTTGTTCCTCGAGTTTCTCCGCATCTGCCTGATCTTCACCAGAGTGTGCATCAATAAGACCTTCTGTAGGAGTCTGGAGAACGTCGTCCATGATAAACTCAGCATGACTGGTCTGTTCAACAGGCTCCGAGTCACTCACCCGTGTGTCGTCAAAGGGGATTTGGCATTTGTTACGGAGAAGAAATGGGATAACGTCTTCAGGATGCAGAGCGACTGGGTTATTTCCCATTGTCGGATCTTTAATTGCGAATAGCCTCCGGCTCCGCGGTTTGATCGACATAATCCTTGAGATTTCCGACGGATGAGGGGTGCCCTTGTACTTCCTTGAGGATCCCAACCCTTTTCGCCCTCCTCCGCGCTCACGAGCATCTTCGTCCTCTTCAGACACATCCATAACATTTAAATCCGATGTTCCAGGTGTCTGCGTACTCTTGGAGGGATCTTGTGCCATATACTTCGCTAGGACCGAGTCGACGTCTGAGTAGAGTTGAGAGCGGTACGCCGCATGTTTCACCCAGGTCTTAAGCAAGATTTGCTCGACTTTGCTGACATCGGCAGTTGGAGGGGGATTGGGACGAGCACCTAACCGTGCGGATGTCGATCGAATTTTTGCATCGGTTGTCAGCGCACGCTGGATTGATCCCAAGGTCTCAGCTCTGCTAGAAGCAGATGTCCCAGGAACTGTGGCGGGGTGGTTCGGGAATGCGATTGCGGCCAGGGAGATGTTTGATGCTGAAGCTTTCGCACGGAAGATGCGGCCCCATTCCTGCCGAGCTCGCAGTGCCCATGCTCTTGCACAGAGCATGGATAACTCGTCCGCGCTCCCTCACGACGCACACCCCTTCACGATACCAATTTCGTGTCGTGCGCTCCAGCCTCCAGCGTGTTTCACTGGGGCGTTGATTGTCGCTCAAGTACGGCAGGACTCGTGTAGTCTATAGGTTCAAGAATGAACGCATCAGCACGATAACGCAGGTCAAACAGACGCGTTGAGTCGTAAGGGCACAAGTCTTGAGCTCAGTCTGGAAACTTCTGAGTGGGTAATCTCGATTCAGCGGTCGTATCATGGATCCTCAGGAGATGGGCCACGCGCTATATGCAATGCAGATGAAAAGGCACTCAGGACCTACGCCACAAACCCGCTAGAACCCTACATATCCTACAACTCTCGTAGGTCCGAGCCGAGTTGCCCTCACTCACGGAAATAGTGCAGCCTCGCGCTTGGCACGCGGGATTCTGGCACAAGAAGCGCCATGTTTTGGTTTTCCAGAGATGTAGTCGATCCAATACCACAATTTCCAGCATACAAGCACTTGTACATGATGGTTATCCAGCTTTGAAGCAGGTCTGGAAAAACACGGACTTTGACTCGGTTCTGAGACGAATGCCCTGGTCGGGTAACGATTACAGCGGCCGAGACACACGACCGATGGTATATACAATGTCTATGAAACACCGCCAGGGGACATATCAATTAGCTTTGAAATAGGATTGTATTCGTTACACTATCTTCCACTTACGACCAAACGTACATATCTACACAACTTTAAATCACTGTACAGACTGTACGCTACTTCCATCCACTTACGTCGGCACACTTGTTGAGCTATTGGTCGTGCTTCGCTCCTTTCTGTTTGCATATTTTCTCCTTTCACGTTAGCAGTGAGGGATGAACATGCTGAAGCTTGCCAAGAGACCATAGTGTGAGGATGGGTAGACAACATTGCCCTCAACCTGGTTCAAGCGGCGCTGGAATGGAATCTTCTCAACATTGGGGTTCGGCGGGGGATCCTGGCAGAGGTAGTCAGGGCCAGGGCAACCAACGAGGTGAATCTCACGAGGCATCATGATCGTTGAGCGGAGGAAGATACGATCGATGCGAGAAGGTCGTGAGTTGACATCAGAGTATCGAGCGTACCAGTTCGAACGAGGATCCCAAGTGAAACCATAGCGGTTGGGACCACGAGTAATCTTGTTATCAGGTGCGCCTGCGGTCACATTGTGGACATGTGGCCAGAGGTCCATCCAAGATGTGGGAACGTTGGCAGTCTCGGGCTGTGCACCATCGTCGAAGTTGAAGTCACCCATGAAGACGAAGTTGTCAATGTTGCGGGTGATACCATCGATGAACTTGAGAGCGGTAACACGCGACTCAGAGTTGCGCCAGTCAAGAGTGGTGGTGCCCACAGTGATCTCCTTGCCACTGAGATTAATGGTGGCAAGAAGGAGCTTGGGGCGCTGATCCTCGGCGTGCATCTGCGGAGTGTAAGACTCGTAGTATGCAGTTCCGTTGATAGGGAAGCGCGAGAGGATCATGAGACCACCGGGAGGTACGGGACCGTTGAACTCGGTGGCATGGTAGTAATTCTTGAACCAAGCCTGGTCCTTGAGCAGGTTGACGAACCAAGGAGCAACCTCCTGAAGGGCAACGAAGTCAGGGTACTTGGCCGAGATAATGACGTTGAACAAAGCAGCAGCGCGCTGCTCCTTATCAGCGAGGTCACCACCGAAAACGTTAAGATTCAAAGCAGTCAGGCGATCAGAAACCTTGGAGTACCAGTTCTGGATTGTGCACTGACCCGAGGTGAGGCCATCAGCGACAGCATTGACGTTGTGAGTAAGGCAGGTGCCCTGGAGACCATCCGCGGTCGCGGCGCACCAACCACAGCGAGGGTTAGCAACACAGGCAGAGCAGCCAGTGAGCTGTGCGCACATCTCACCCTCGTCCTTAGCCAAAGCCTGGCGCTGCTGCTCACGGATCTCAGCGAAGCGGGCCTGCTGGCCACGAACGTCCTGAATGGTAGAAGCAAGCTCACGCTCACGTCGAGCCAAGTCCTCCTCACGCTTGTTGAGGCGCTCAAGGCGCTCAGCAAGATCAGTCTCGGCCTTGCGGAGCTTAGCAGCATGCTCCTTCACGCGCTTTGCACGCTGTTCAAGGAAAGCGCGAGTCTTCTCCTCGTTCTTCATAGCTTTCTCAATGGTCTCCTGCTGGCGGTGAGCATAGTCCTCACGCGAGAGGAGAGAAGCCTGGTTCTTGGCGAACTCTTGCTGAGCCTTCTTGAGTTCCTCACGCTCGTGCTCAAGAGCAGCGCGCTCCTCTTCGAGACGCTTCTGCTCAGCGGCGAGCTTGTCGTTGGCAGGGCCTTCGGTGATGCACGACTGAAGGCGCTCGAGGAAGACAGCTCGGTCATGCAGTGCCTTGCGGGTCTTAGCGAGCTCGGACTCGACGACCTGATGTTGCTTTTGTTCAATGAAGAGGCTCTTGAATGTCTCACGGTTCTGTTGCTTCTCCTTCTCGAGCATGCTGTAAAGATATCAAGGTGCAGGATGGAGGGGGGAGATTTTGTAAGTCAAAGGTCGCAGGCAAGACGAAAGTGCTCGACGTGCATAGCGGATCATTTCAGGCGGGAGACTCTCAAACTACACAATGCAAGCATTTTCTGACGCGTATAGGGCTTCAGCACGAACCCAGACGAGGTGGTAAGTTGGACCTTGAGTGGGTCGTGTGGATTTTTCCTATTCAAACAGAGTTTTGACGGGGAAACGTGCACTTACCTCTGGAGGGTTGATGCAAGATCAACGGAGGCTCCCGTTGCCAGCAAGGAAACCTGGTTCGCCGCTTGAGCAGGCGTGTTGTTGGGGCCAGAAGTCTCCTTGTTTTGGCCTACAGTCCCCTGTTGAGCGCCTTTGAGGAGTTCCAGGACGTTGGACTCGAATGATGGAGTACTCTCAAGGGAAATAGCGGTAGCATGGGATGCCACCAGCCAAATGCCAATGAGAACAATGCACAGAAGCTTGTGCATCTTCCCAAAATGTGCCTGTTATGATTCACAACAAGTCCACTCGAGGAAAGGAAGCAGGTTCCAAAAATTTGGAACGTCTCGGGCTGCCGGGTCCAAAATTTGGAACTTTGGTCCAAAAATTTGGAACCTGGTTCCAAAATTTGGAACTTTCCCCCTGAGGAACGGTTAAACTTCAGGCATGCCCCTCAAACCCCCCCAGGACAGGCCCTCGAGGGGAAAATCTCGACGGTAAAACGGGCGACTTCGAGAGGCAGTAGCGCCGCGCCCGCGGGGTGCCCCGGTGTGGGATCAGTTGGATTGTGTTCTTTGGGTGTGGCAGTATGTACTGATTATTTTAATGACTCTGAGCATTCGGCAGATGGAGTGTTATTCCATGCACAAACCTTGGGTCCGCTGCCAATTCCACGTTTTGTGACACTTCCTTCGCGCCTTTGGCTGTCTATGAGTGATTTCACCACCTTCAAACCAGGATTGCACGATAGATCCACTCAATCTGAGTCACCCTGCTCACCATCTACCTGCGCCCGCGATAAACCTACCACGACTATAGAGGTATGAAGAAGCTTACTTTGTGCCTGGCGCTTGTCGCCATCCTCGCGATGGCACAAGCTATGCAGGTCGCAACAACAGCTGACCTCGCTGCAATGGCTGCAATCGAAGCCGATGCTGATATGCACCCGTTGACGGCAAAGGACGTTGTCACGGCCGCAGACTTCAGCAAGGAGGAGTACGAGGGTCTCCAGGCTCTTACCAACACTGAGTTCTGGGACAAACTCGAGCAGGAGCTCCTCGAGTCTTCTGCTGTCACCGCCCCCGAGCAGGCTCTGATTGAGAAGCCTGCTGAGAAGAAGAAGGAGGCCAAGAAGGGTGACAAGAAGGCTAAGAAGGATGGCAAGAAGGGCAAGAAGGATGGCAAGAAGGATGGCAAGAAGGGCAAGAAGGCTGGTAAGAAGAACAAGAAGTTCTCCTTCAAGACCGACAAAGACATCAAGGAGCTTGCCAAGCTCGCTGTCCCTGCCGAGAACGAGAAGCCTGCCTTGAAGGATGCTGAGTTCGAGAAGGACACACCTTACGAGTTTGTCCAGCTCGAGGGTCTTAGCAAGCCCCCTGAAAAGACCGACGCTTTCCTCGTCAAGGCTGAGTTCACCCGTAAGGCTCTCCTCAAGAAGCTCGCCAAGCGAGGCCAGAAGTACATGAAGATCCTTAAGAAGCTCCGCAAGGCAGCCAAGAAGAACATCAAGGAGAAGGAATGGGATGTCGTTAAGAAGATCGCCAAGCGCACCGAGGAGTTCGAGAACAAGTTGGAGAACTGGCTCACCCAGCGCGATGCGGCTTTCCTCCTCCGCGATGCTCTCATCCAGGCAGATGGCTGGCGCGAGCAGTACAGGGACTTCGTTGAAGCAATCAACAAGAAGTATGTCGAAGACCGCAAGAAGCTCGTCAAGAAGATTCGTGCTGAGTTCGACAAGTACCGCATTGCCAAGCAGCAGGACAAGATGCTCCACATGAAGGAAGAGGCTCTCCGTGCTTTCAAGACCGATCTGGAGAACCTCAAGGGCGACGCTATGAAGACCTTCGTCAAGAAGTACAAGCAGGCCCTCTACAAGAAGTTCGGCAAGGCCAAGATTGACAAGGCCCTTCGCAAGGATGCTAAGCGCCGCGCAAAGATGCTTGCTCGTAAGAAGGCAGGCAAGCCCGTCAAGAAGGGTCCTTGCGAGAACCTCTCCTACTTGAAGCGTGCAACTAAGGGCCAGGCCACCAGCATTCTCGTTCGCGTGGCTGCTCACCTCCCCACTGTTGGTCCTTACATCCGTGCCGGTGTTGTCTCGGACGAGGCTGGCAAGGCTGCTGCTCCAATCATCCGTCGTTGGTAAGGTGTTGAGTCCTGGACTGTAAGTTCAGAACGAATCATGTCCAGACCGACATCTTCTCAATGATCGGTTAAGAAAGGGTACTTGTTTCTTCACGCGCGCGCGTTGCTAGGTTGGATTCAATCCGGTACTGTTTACTGTGTGAATACAATTGTTTTATAGGTACCCATCTAAATCGCAAGTTGATCGTGGTCGTGGTTCTGGTTCAATAAGGGAGGAGAGAAAGCGTGTATTGGGAGGTAACAAGGGTATGTGTGTATCATCGCCTGACGGGCACATCGCTTCGACTGACTTTGGACGTACTTTCGCCGATGCGTGGTGCGAGGGCGGTGAGTTTGATGTCAATCTTCTGCAAGCTCTCGAGAAGCGCTTGCTCTTCCATCATGAGGCGGTGAGTGATAGACCCATTGTTTGACGTGGCTTGACCACTGGCCTTCGTAAATTGCCCTATTGACACATAATCCGCAACTGAAGGGAATCCATTCGCAGAACTGAACTGTCGAGTTGGAGGATTGTTTGCAGCTGTGGCTGCGGAGGAGGGTCGCGGCTGCTGGGATTGCACTGAAACGCTCTCGACGGGTTTTTGGTCAACTCTTTGCTGCTGTCGATAAATGCTCTGCAATGAAGATGCGGAAGGGATTCCTGTTCGAGAACTGTCTGCGTGGCTACTTGGGGGTCTTCGCTCGGGGGGATTGCTGCCTATTATGGTTGGCTGTGCATTTATAGGTCTTAGCAAAGGGGGCGGCGGGGGTGGCTGAACTTGAGCCTGCTCCGAGAACTGACGACTGACTGGTCTAGATTTGGGTGCACTGGGTGGCCTTCCTGACGGTGCTACGGGATCTTGCATGGCGGCTGCAGAGGCGAGTGCTGCGGGGGTAGAAAAGGCAGGAAGAATCTGTTGTTCACGGAGCTTCTTCAACGCAGAGCGAGCACGTTCACGTGCCAGTGCCGCCGCAGTCTCGGGGTCCGGGGGAGGCTTTGCTTTGGAAACTTCCCCGACGGGGGTACCTCCCAAGACGCTCTTCGCTGGGGAGACCTGGCTACCAATCTGACGCTCATATTGCTTCGAATAAGCACGATCCCTTGACATGGATCGCGGCCTATATCCACTAACGAGTTCATCCTGGTGTGCAGTGATTAGGGATCTTGCACCAAGGCTACTAGAATCACCTGAGCTTGCAATGCTGGCATTATCAGGCTGCAATCTGTGTATAGAGTTACGACTCAAGCTCGCAGACCCACTTCGTACGGGTGGCTGCGCTGGAGGAACGCCTAGGCTGCTTGGTGGCCTACCTTGACTAGGCGGCCTTGGTGGAATACCAGCCAATGCGGCAGCCACAGCTGCAGGTGAAGCGAAAGCGGGAATGGTGGGAGGGGGGATGACTAGAGCAGAGTTCGAAGCGGCTGCTGATGATGCTGCTGTGCCCGCTGAAACTGCTGGGCTGAGCTGAGCACTTGAGGCCTGTCCGCGCAGCACCGGCTTTGAGGCGCTTAAGCGCAGGTCGCGGGTCGAAGGTGCTGCACTGTTGCTCGCAGGACTACCATTCCGACCGGAGGTCGTGCCTTCGACAGGCATTCGTTCTACATCGCTGCTTCTTCGACGGGATAGCGGCCCAGTGACGACGGCAGCCCGCTGAGATGTACCTCCTGCTCCAGTTGTAGACGCATTAAGTCCTGAGGCGGGACCGGTTAGTGATGCACGGAGCCCTAATACGGTCTCTTCATCATCTGACGAAACCTGGCCACTGATATCCTCATACGACTTTAACCGCCTCTCATACTCTTCATCTAGCAAGGCCTTGGATTCAGCTAATCCAACCCTATCTCTCGTATCTGTGGCGGTTCTCTGGTTATGGTTGTACAAGTCCTCATCATCTGTTGAGGTATCATCACCTTCGAGAGCAGCTGCCTCAGCTCGGCTTCGATACACAGGATACCTCCCCGAAGGGGGTCGGTATGTTTTTGTGGATCTTGCCGACGCGACGATATCCTGCTGCCGATGCTGGTGCACTTCTTTCTGCCTCTGGTTTGGTGCCTTACTCTGCTCACCAATAGAGTTGGTGGGTATCCGAGGTACAGTCACAGGCACACCGCCCCGACCAGGCACGCGAGTTGCGTCCATACTCGCGTTGCTGCTGGCTTGACTCTGAGTGGTCTGGTGCGCGATTCGCTTGCTCTTTTCATGTGCCTCCAGGCTCTCAAGGACTGCTTCTCCGAGGGAATCGTCCGAGTTTACTGATTCGTCGCGAATGTGAAAACCGGTATCGGCGTCCAGATTCGCATCCATGTCCATGTCTGCGTCTATATCCATTCCTGACTCTTGGCTGTGTCTCGCGATCTTGCACGAATAACACTTGAAATGCGTCGACTCGTCTGTGGGGGAATTTTCGCTGGCTAATTTGCGAGGCTGTCACAGGCCTGCTCTACCCGTGCGCTTCAGATCGAGTGTGGCAAACTGATCTTAGCCGTTCTTTACAATATTCTGCCACTGATGTACCCGGCGAGCCCGTATTCTAAGTTTCCATACAGTGTTGATTTTTAAATTCCTCGAATGAAACGATCCACCAGATCCACGCTGCACTTCAATTGGCACTGCGATTTGCGCGGCATTCTCTGTTCAGTTTTGCGTAAAGAGACAATATTCCTTGCAGATACGAACGTTTATGTAAAGATGCTTCGTTTCCTCTGCAAAAAGCCATGAATTACTACCTTTCGCGACGGAAGTAGTAATCGTGTGCCGTGTTGTACTTTCGAGTGGAGCTTGTGGCGCTTCCTGATTTGTCGTCTGATACTGGGGGAGCAGAAGGGCGCTTGACAATGCCATGACGCAAGGAGTGATAAAGTTCAGGCAATGCAGCCCCATGCCTTTGGAGATATTCAAACATTTTGTTTCGGAGTGTGCCAATTAATGCGACCTCTTCTCCTGAGAGTGCTGCCGGGTAGAATCGATTTAAGTCCCTTTCCTGTAGAATTTCAGAGTGGTGCTGCACCCCACGAGCATCTACTACAAATCTTAGAGGCACCTGAAGAAGTCCCGACACGCGCTCGATAGGTCCAGTGAGAAGATTCGGTGGGATCTCCAAAGGGATCCAAAGCGAAAACTCCAGACCATTTGGCACGTATGAGCCCGATGTCCGTTGAGCCTCTCTCAGGGGATCTTTCTCACCGTCGGGACTCAAACCTATAAACAAAGAACCAAGAGTTACCAGACTTTGCTCTTCGATACGTATCTTGGCCTGCTGGCTTCCTCCAACATAGCAAAGGTCACAAGGACTCAAGAAGAGAGCTTCAAGGGTACGAGCATCACATTTACATGCGTCGTTGCCGGTTTCATCCACAACTACAGTACCCGAGCTGAGTGCGGCGACACGAGGCACGGTTGCCATGGAAATCGGAGTGTTCAGATTACAGCTGAAAACGTTGAGTCGGTCCCATTCCTTTCCTTCGGCTACTTCGAATGCTACAGCATGCTCACCATCTCGAAGCCACAGCTTCGTTGGCACCTTGCGGCTATTCTCTAAATTCTCGTCATCTACAGTCAATGACCACGTAGGCCCAGTAAGGACCAACGCGAGACGAGCCAAACAACGAACGAGGTTGAGATTTTGAGCCAACCTAGCCAGGGTTTCAGCCACGTAAAAGGGTTCTTCGCAAGGGATTCGGTATTCGGCCAAGTCGTTTGCAGTCGAAACGGCTTGCTGCGCAAGTCGCATGGGCCACAAAAGCTTAGCCCGTGTAGGATCCGTAGTCAAGGTCGTTACGAGCATGCGTGAATCGGATTCGAATTGCAGTCTGGACGGATATTCAGCCTCCTGTTCGACACTGCTCAGGCCCCAGACAACAGCCTGCTCTGCCGTCATGCTGGCTCTACGCTGGACAAGCGCTGCCATTCCAATGTGATCTTGGTTACTATACCTAAGCCCTAGTCTTGATGAATCCTTCTCGGCTATCCTGTGGTCATGAATCCACTCCGAGAATGCTTGGGACAGCACCTGGCTGATCGTCGACCATTGGCTCGACTCATTTGCGACGCTTTCCAGCAGAGTGCTCGACAGGGGGATTATTGCGTGGTGGAGGTCGCCGGGCTGGGCTGTCAGCCACTGTGTTGAGAACAGATTCGTATACCGCACCTTGACATATGCCCCCAGTTCTGGTGAGGGGCAGGAAAAGTGATCATCAAGGCCGGCATCTTCTTGGCCGCTAATGGGTCTGAGAACGCAGAGCAGCATAGCAGGTGTCTCGGTGGCCCTACCAGCGCTGCTTAGGGACGAGCCTTCGGCGATGCTAGCATGGTGAATTGGAATAATCGTAAGCAATTGCCCTGAACGGACTGTAGACGAATCGAGAGGTCCGTCTGGGGCCTTTGCAACTATCACAGTGGTGGTTGAGACCAGGGCGCGGCGTGCCACACCTTCCCTTCCATATGCTAGCAGAGCTCTCAGAACCTGTCCCAGTTCATCCCCAGAAAGATTTCCTAACCGACTTCGAGTTCCATCAAACGCAGGATCAATAGAAATGAACGGGACAAGTGCGTAGTCTACTACATCTGGGCAACTGATCGCCTTCGCAGCGAACTCAGATTGATCTCTTAGTTTCAACATAATGTTCGAGTGGAAAATGGCACTAAATATACAAGCAGAGTGGTGGACAACCGAAGCAAGCTCTTTCTTCGAGGTAGGAATCTCGAGCTTGCTTGAGCTTTGGCGAAGAGATTCTAGAATCATGTTGGTCCACTGATGCAGCACATCTGCAAGCATCTCGCCTAGGTCTTCTGGAAGTGGCGTAGCTTGAATCAGTTTAGGAGGCAGGGGCCTCAAGAGAACGATGAAACCTACCAGCTCCTTCGCTCGAGATTTCGTATATTCCAAAGGCAGAGTAGCCACAGACCAGCCGTCTTCGACAGCGAGTTTGTCGCATTGAGCCCTGAGCTGGGCCTCTGTAACCGTTCCAAAGCCATGGGCAGTCTGTCCCGCCTTCGAAACCTGCGACTCCACGGATCCAGGCAGCGAAAGCAGCGGGTATTTGGAAAGGATCCCAGGCAGTGGTCCTGCCTTACTGGATTCGTCAACGAATCGTGTCCAGACGGCCCTGTGGGCGTAAATCGTATAGACCGGGTCCTCCTCTTTGCTTTCACCGCTACCTGTCTTGCCAGACCCTACAGCCCGAGACGGGCCCCCATCCAACAGTCCATCAGGGATGTACAATCCCACGAAACCGCCACCCATGCCGGTAGCCTGGGAGTCACCCAGGAGTCGTTCGGCGGTAGTAGACAGTGCCCATGTGAGGACATCCGCGAGGGGGAGCGATCCACGAGAATGCCTGTGGGAGCTGGCGCTGCTCAATGCCGCACCAGCAAGTCTCAAGCCGTCTAAGACTTTGGAAAGTCTTAGTTTGTTTGCGAGGAGAATATGCGCTTGCAGCTCGGTTGGTGTGTGTGCTTCGTCACCATTCATGTTTGCACTCCATAGCGCAATTAATTGCTTAGGTTTGTTTCAAATTTGGTCTGCGTCCACCCTGACTATTCCAATACATGTAGGGTGCGCACTGAAACTTTCCGTTCTTAGCTGCGGAGGGGATTTGAAGGGCTTGTCGAGGGGCTGGGCGAGCACTCGCATACCAGGTGAGCTCAGTCTTACAGCCCACTTCCACACGAGGAACAACTCCAACTCCACGCACGATGAGTACTCAGTGCTGCCAAGTCCTCGACGGCAATCAAGTCCGATGTCCTGAACCCGCGAGGGTGATCCACCCCATCACGCGCGCGGGGTGGTGCAAGGCGCACGTACCGCTGACATGCCCCATGTGCACGACTGGACTGCAGGCTGACCGGGCGTGGAAGCACATTGAGAAGCTCTGCCCAAAGCTGAGAGTGCTTTATGCCGAAGTCCGCCACCCCTGCTATTCTCAGGGCGTGAACAACTCTACACAGCCTTCTAAAACTTGCGAAGTTGCTGAAAGTGTCTCACCAGTGACGCCTCATTCTGCTTCTGGGTCGGTATCATCGCATCCTGTGCAACCCGTCGAATGTAACTTAGCCAAACAAAGTAGCGCTTCTACCGGCGAAGCTTCGAGAGCCCTCACTGTGGGGGCCTTGAAAGAGGCGGCGACCAAGGTTCGAGAGATCTACAAGCGTCTTTGTGCTATACGAGGCACATCCGAACTTGCGGATAGCACCGAGCCACTGGAAACCGGAGGTGTGGAGTGGTGCTGGATCCGCCAAAGATCTGATAGGTTTGAAGAGAAGGCTTGTCAAGAGAGCACTCGAGAGGGGAAAGAAAGCGGAGATGTTCCACCAGCTGTGTGCTGTGCATCCGCAGCCGCGAGTGATGCAAGTGCCACATTGGCAGTGACCTTGGTACACAATGTTATGGCACAAGTCGAACGAGACCTTGTTACTCCGTGGCCTCCAACCGCCCCAAAAGCTGCAATCGATGCCTTGACAGGGCCTGATCCGTACACTTCCGCGGAAACTGAAGCTCCCTCAGAGAGGACGTCCGCATCACCCAAAGTCCAGGATCATGATCCGTTCGAATCAGAGCTATCTATTCCTCCGGCATTAAGGCAGGGTCTCAGGGCAGGCACAGTTCGAAGGCATGGGCTACAGCACCAATGCTTGCTCGGTGTTGCTGCGGCATACGGCACGCTTCGCGGCGCCCACGCTGTCTGCGAGGTCGGTGCCGGCAAGGCAGGACTGCTCCACGCTATTGTCGCGATTCAACAATCTCAGAGATACGCGGCAAGGACTGTGAGGGCTGCGCTCCGAGAAAGGTTTGACAAGACCACAGAGGCCTTCCCTTTGGAGCAGGAGGACAGCTCGGCCGACGAGCAGCTATGTTCGTCTGTGGGAAAAGCCAAGGTGTACTTTGCTATTGACAGTGAGCGTTTTTCACATCGTGCCGATCCACATATCCACTCGATGCTCAATGCCACTATGGCACGACTCAGGGCGAGCTACCCTGACAAGCAGCACGATGATCTTAAGCTACTGCGCGTCCGAATGGATCTCCGTGACTTTGCCTTGTGTAACCTGCGCTCTGCGACACCATTCGCCGCTCCAGTAGCCATTGTCGGCAAACATCTTTGTGGTGCAGCCACGGATGCCACCTTGCGAATGATGGTGAATGGCTTGCTTGGTCGTGCTACCCCGGATGCAGGAAGTGAGCCCGCTCGTGGTATTCCCATTACTGGACTGTTGCTTGCTACGTGCTGCCATCATCGATGCACTTGGGAGTCCTTCGCGGCTAGAAGTCTGCTTGCGGACTGGGGCGTGGATTCCGATCTTTGTAGACATATGAGTCGATGGTCGAGCTGGTTTACATCGCATGAAGATGGTGAACCCGAAGACGAGGAGGAGGCGAAGGCAATGCGATGTGGCTCAGCGTTGGGTTGTGCCGACGAACGCCTGGATGAAAAGGAGGAGCATGACTTTGTTATCGAAGACACAACCGAAGTTGAGCCCAACCTTGCGTACCTAGTCTTTTCAAGGCGAATCACCGAGGACGAGAAGGCTGAACTTGGCTTTAAATGTAAGCTCATCTTCGATGCAGCGAGAGCCATTTACTTGGCCGACACTGTCACACAAGTTCCTCACCCAATGAATCCTGTCTATCGTTGGGTTAACAAAGCCACCGTTAGGTTGGTTCGCTACTGCGATGTGAAGATAACAAAGGAAAATCTTGCCATTGCAGCATCTTTTGAATATACTCGATTATAATAGACTGTATGTGTATATATTGACTTGCTCGACGCGTTGATGCAAATTGTTCACGTGCAAAGTCCTGATTAGAACTAAAAGTGTCAAGCACTCGTCCTCGCTCTCACTCATCGTCGAAACCATCCGGAAGTCGTGTCGCAAGGTAAGCAAGCACAGCCGCAGGACCTTGGGCCACAACTGCAGGACGGACCGTACGGAGGGGGTTGCCGCTGACATGCAGGGCCCGCAGGCTTGGGAAGCGCTTCCTGCTTCCAAGCTCGAGCGGCAAGTTCTGTAGATTGTTGTTTGAGAGATCAAACGATTGAAGCGCATCGTGCGGCGAATTAGGCGTTGGCAGCTCGTTCGTCGCGTCAATAGCCTCAATCTGGTTGTTACTCACATCCAAATCTGTCAGCTCGGGGAACAGAGCGAGGGATCCAGCAGGCAAAGCTGTGAGCTTATTGTAGCTAAGGAGGAGGACTCGAAGCCTCAGGTGCATGCGAACTCGTTCAGAGTACTGGTAATACGTTGGGAGAGCTTCAAGATCCTCTAGTGAGCGAGCTCCCGAAGGCGGCACAACATGTGTACAGTGGTCTAGACAAAGCAGACGTAAGTTGAAATCAGAAAGCAGATTGTTTCGCAGATCCAATTCCTCAAGATAGGGGAGTGACGACAGGAGTGGTGCAATGGGCGTGCCAGTGTCAGAACAGAACCGGAACGATTGCATAGTCAAGTGGTTTCCACGCAGGGAAAGTCTACGTAGCTGACTCAATGCTGTGATGCCACGAGGGAGTGTCCTGAGGGCATTCCCGCTGAGGTCCAACTCTACCAAACTTTGAAGGGCAAAGGGGGTAATAGACAAGGAATCGAGGACGCGCAGGCTGTAGGCTGAACAAGGGGTGACTCCAGGTGCGGGAGTGACGCCGCCGGAAGTTCCACCTCTGGACATAACAGTGCCTTGAGACTGGTCAGTGATTCTCCTTGCACCCACCGGCATCAGCCGCGCCCGTCCTCCCACACTCACTGCGGTTGAGGCAGGAGGACCAGCCGGATCCGCTCCCAATTCGTTTCGTGCAAGTGATAGCGACACCAGACCCGTCCATAATCCCAGTGGACCGGCAACCGCTTCGCCCAGTTCCGTCAGTTCCTTTGGTACAGCACGCAACGAACGGCCAGAAAAGTCAACTTTACGTTCGCCAGCCCCTTCGCGCAAGGCAGTTATTACCCAAGGCTCGCATGTCGCAAGCAGTGCTGCCGTGGCAGGGCTGGGATCAGTGTCTTTCTCAACAGTATCCTCGAAGTTGAGTTCTCCAACCCTAGACCCGATCTTGGGTGCAACTCGTTGACGAGTCTCGGAGGCAGATTTGGCCTCGGCCAGAGCTTTCGTCGTATTTTGGCGTGAACGATGCTCTACTTTTTCTTCTGCATTCTCAGCCTCTTCCGGGTTGAGTCGGCTCTTCAACCAAGTCTTGAGAGCTTGAATTCCAGCATTGCGGCGGTGTGGCGGTATTCGCCGAAGCGGGTTGCCATCCAACACGACACGCGCCAAGTTCGGCAGGAGACCCAGGGATATCGGCAAATCCGAGAGATCATTATTGCCCAGCTCGAGCGTTTGCAGGAGAGGAAGCTTACTTCCTAAATCGTCCGGTAAGGTCGCCAACCGGTTGTCATTCAGATAAATCAGCGTTAGCGAGTTGCTAAGGCCATTCTCAGACGTCTGCGCACACAGAGCACTGACATCCTCCAATTGGTTGTGTGCTGCGTAGAGCTCCTTTAGTGCGCATGCCCTGCCATTGTACTCATCTGGTAGTTCTGGTAGCGTACTGAACTGGTTATATGAGATATTCAGCACAGCAAGTGAAGCTAGTGGCGCAAGCGATGGGAACGGAACACGATTGCTCAGACGATTATTTGACAAATTCAGTTCGGTACATTGGATAAGATTGGAAATGTAGCTTACGGGGCGCTGATCGGGTCCCGCGTATACGTACAGGCCATCCGTTTCCAACCTGTTATTGTCAAGTTTCAGCTTGATAAGGTTTCGAGCTGAGAGTGTTGATCCTGGCGAGATTCGTTCGTCATCGGTCGGGGGTTCAAACACACACCGCAGCTCATTGCGGCTTGCGGTAAGTATACGAAGAGAGGGCGAGAACGCAAGGCAATAGGGCAAGGCTGTTAGCCGATTTCCATCTAGGTTCAGTTCCACGAGCGAGGGCAGTCTCGCCAGGCTTGAGGGGAGTGAGGTCAGTTGATTATCACGCAGTGAGACTGTGCGAAGATTCTGCAATGGAGTAAAGAAATCGTCAGGGAACGCTAGTGCGGGCGACTCGACGCTTGGGATACCTGGCAGTGTGGGCGGTTGAGTGCCCAACAGGCATCCATCCAAAACGAGCGAAACGAGCGAGGGACCAAAGCTGACACCAAGTAGTGCGGGTAACCGTCGAATCTGGTTCATCGAAGCATCGATGTGGGTGATTTCGTTCGCCTCCCACCACCCAATCTCGTCCCTCTTGTCGGCTCCTTTGGCTTCAAGTCGTTCCATGGCTGCAGTCAATTCTCGATCAAACTTTTCTTCTTGCGCTTCCCATCCTAACTTTTCCTCCCCTCCTCCGGGCATTACTGTCGTGTTCCGCGGACCACTGCCCCTTGACATGCTTCTCGAGCTTGTTCCCACGGTCAGTTCTTCGCTGGGGTAAGCTGCACCCAACTGTATCGCCACAGTGGGAAAAACAGGAAGGTTCAGTTCGCGCAGGTTGAGCTTGCCGGAAGTTTTCGCAGCCGAAATGCGGTGACGAAGCGCGGCTGCAACTGCTCCAGCGTCTGGTACGCCGTTAGTTGGGTTCGGAGAGTCTCTGGAGAGCCCTCGAGACGATGGCTCAAACGATGGAGAGAAGTGAGAAGCCCGAGCCGCACCCGACGAAAACCTAGAACCCGCAACCTGACCTGTGCTCTGGTATGAATTTCGGCTCGCAAGGCAAGACCGTGTAGGAGCCGCACTCGAAATACCACTACCACTTGGTCGACGAAGGGGTGCTGTGGTTGGAAGAGCAGAAGAAGAAGATGATGAAACTGCAGCTCGAGAATGGCTCGTTGCTGAGGCGCGAGTGGCATTCATACCGGAATCGGCACTCGGACCGGGACTGACACTGGGACTCGAGCTTGAGCCAAATACATCCCCGACATCAACCAATACACCGCCACGTCTTGGGATGGATGATGAAGACGACGCCCCAGAGGCCGCAGGTGCTGCCCTCGTGGCTGGACCATCACTCAGGCTGAGGTCTCTGAGTCGGGCTTCCAGTCTGGCTTGAACGGAGGGTTGGGCTATGGTCGAGGCTCGGCTTGGGGCACCGGATGTTGCTGTTGCGCTGCCTTGGCCTGGAATACGTGGGCGGTTTGCTGACATTCTTCAGGTGCCTGATGATTAGCCAAAGTATGTGACGTCTGTTATCGAGGATGGAGCGAATCAAGCCGTGCTGAGGTGACTAGTAACCGTTAGTCCAGCCCACCGTCCTTCTGGGGCCTTCTTAACTCCTGAATAGGATATCTGCGCTTGGAACCGCTTGTGCGTGAGTCGACCTCTCCTCAGAAACCGGATCTGCAGGCCGTTGCTGCGCTCGCCCTGTTCCACCTGGCTGCCCAGTCAATCAAGTTCGAGGTGTGAGTCTGTGCTCCAGGTGAGATGCGTGGCCCCTGGGAGGATCTGCGACTGGACCGAGGGATCGGCGTGTGTGGGTGGGTGCGCGAGTGAGTGCTTGAGTGAGTGGTTGAGTATCTTGCTGTCGGGAGAGGCCCAGCGACCGGGGCGTGTGGTTGTGACGCGGTGGAACTTGATCAAATTCACGATATGGTGATGAACGGGGGTGAATGTGCATGTTAGGGTGTGACACACTGCCTATGCGATTTAAAGGTGTATAATGCGTTGAGATGAACAGTATCCTAGCAAATATATTTCACTCACTCGTACACCGAATATACCATACCTTGCTTCC
>Ga0180217_1000435_pt1 | contig 69592 bp, 58 predicted proteins | sample eDN3rd37CBELigOP_FD_128521 | JGI IMG/M metagenome (GOLD analysis project Ga0180217, IMG submission 128521) | Enriched Organic Plus compost microbial communities from Emeryville, California, USA - eDNA 3rd pass 37_C BE-Lig OP (version 2) (version 2) ...
CAATCGATTGCGAGGCTGAGTCGCCCGGCGCTCCCAGCACGGCGGGGACCCCCTCGTCGCCGCACTCCCGGAATGCGGGACTGAGCGGAACGCTGCCGAACAGCGGCACGGTACCGTGCTCCTCGTCCGAGAGCGCCTCGGCCACGCTCGCCCCGCCTCCCGTGCCGAAGAGGTCGAGCACGGTGCCATCTGGCTGGGCGAGGCCGGCCATGTTCTCGATGACGCCGACCACCCGCTGCCCGGTCTGTCTCGCGACGAGCCCGCTGCGAATCGCCACATCGGCCGCGGCCGGTTGCGGAGTCGTCACGACTACGACCGCGGCCTGGGGGAGGAGCTGGCCGACACTGATCGCGATATCCCCGGTTCCGGGCGGCAGATCGAGCAACAGCACGTCGAGATCGCCGAACCAGACATCGCGCAGGAACTGCTCGATGGTGCGGTGGAGCATAGGGCCGCGCCAGGAGACAGCGGTCTGGCGCGCATCGGCGTCTCCGAGGAACATGCCGATCGAGATGACCTTGACGCCATGGGCGACCGGCGGCAGCATCAGATCATCGATCCGTGTGGGGCTCTCCGTGCGCCCGTTGACGCTGAGCCCCATCAGTGCCGGGATCGAGAACCCGAACACGTCGGCGTCGATGACTCCCACCGAGAGCCCGCGTTTTGCGAACTCGGCAGCCAGGTTCGCGGTGATACTCGACTTGCCGACTCCGCCCTTGCCGCTCGTGATCGCGAGCACGCGGGTGAGCGAGTCCGGTCCGAACTGCTGGGGCCGCGCGGTGCGCGCGCCGCGCACCCGCTCGATGAAGGTCTGCCGCTCGGCTGGGCTCATGACCTCGATCTCAATGACCGCTTCGGTGACTCCGGGGGTCGACTGGACGGCCTCGGTCACGTCTGCTTCGATGCGTCGCGCCGCCGGGCAGCCTGCGATGGTCAGCGCGATCCCGACCCGAACCGCCCCGCCAGGCCCCGCCTCCACGCCTCGGACCATGCCGAGCTCCGTGATGGGCCTGAGAATCTCAGGGTCGCGAACGCGCTCCAGGGCGCGGTGTACGGCTGCAACGAGGTCAGTGGTCATTGCGAGGATCGCCACCGGTGTCTGCGCTGCCCGGAGCCGTGTGCTCGTCGGGCTGGTCCGAAGCTTCCTTCTCGGCTTCGAGTTCCGCCAGGAGCGCGCGCAGTTCCGCGCGAACGAAATCTCGATCCGGCAGCTCCTTCACAGCGAGCCTGAGCGCCACCACCTCACGTGCGAGGAACTCGGTGTCTGCGAGGTTTCGCTCCGCGCGTTGGCGGTCCTGTTCGATCTGCACTCGGTCGCGGTCGTCCTGGCGGTTTTGCGCGAGCAGGATCATGGGCGCGGCATACGAGGCCTGCAGGGAAAGAATGAGCGTGAGCGCCGTGAAGCCGAGCGCGGCAGAGTCGAAGCGCCACGGCTCGGGCGCAATCGTATTCCACGTGAGCCAGGCGAGGCAGAACAGCGTCAGGATGAGCAGGAACCAGGGGGTGCCCATTCCGCGAGCGATCCCCTCGGTCCACCGCCCGAACACTTCTTGGCTCACCCTCGGGTCACCGGCGGCGCGTCCGAAGCGCACCCGACGCCCACCCGCGTGCTGCGGCGAATCGAACTCGTCATGCCTGCGGAAGACGCTCATCGTACTCCCTCCGCCTCGTCGTCGGCATGCCGCCAATCGTCGGGGAGCAGGTGATCGAGCACATCATCAACGGTCACGACGCCGACCAGGTGGTGGTTGTCGTCGACGACCGGGAGCGACACCATGTCATAGCTTGCGAGGCGACGGGCGACCTCGGCGGTGCTCGCGTGCACCGGAACGGCCTCCACCTCGGTGTCGAGCAGCGCTGAGAGCCGTTCGTGCGGCGGGAATCGCAGCATCCGTTGAAAGTGTGCCATGCCGAGGTACTCGCCGGTCGGGGTCTCGTATGGCGGATGTGTCACGTAGACCGCGGAAGCCATGGCGACGGGCACCTCGCTGCGTCGGATCATCGCGAGCCCCTCCGCTACGCTCGACTCCGCCGACAGCACGATGGGTGCGGGGCTCATGAGCCCTCCCGCCGTATCGGCAGCGTACTCGAGCAGGCGGCGCACGTCTTCGGCTTCCTCGGGCTCCATGAGGTCGAGGAGCTGTTCGCCCTGTGCGGTTGGGAGCGCGGAGATGAGGTCCGCGGCGTCGTCGGGTTCCATCTGGTCAAGCACATCGGCGGCTCGATCGCGGGGAAGCTGTGCCAGGAGCTCGAGCTGATCGCTTTCGGTCATCTCCGCGAGCGCATCGGCGACGCGGTCGTCCGGAAGTTCTCCGACGACCTCGATCATGCGCGTGGCAGGGAGTTCGAGCAGTGCCTCGGCGAGGTCGACCGGCCTCAGGTCGACCATCGTCTGGATCAGCAGCTCAGCGGAGTGCGGGGCGGTACTGTCGCTCGGCAGCCGCACCTCTGCCCAGCGCACGGTGCGCGAGTCACCCTTCGAGAACGGTGTGGCCGGTCGTGGCAGGCGGACGAAGAGTTGGCTCACCACCCATTCTCCGGACTTGGTGCGGTCGATGGCCGCATCCTCGATCCTCGCGGAAATGCCACCGTCGACCAGGCGCACCTCGTGGCCGATCATCTCAGCGAGTATGCGGGTCTCGCCGCCGCGCTGTTCGAAGCGCCGCACGTTGATGAGCCCGGTGGTGATGATCTGGCCGGAGCCGATCGAGGTCACCCTGCCGATGGGCACAAACACGCGCCTCTTGCCCGGGATCTCGACGATGAGCCCCACCACGCGCGGTGCGGCTTGAGAGCGATACACGACGAGCACGTCGCGCAGTTTGCCGATCCGGTCGCCCGCGGGGTCGAAGACTCCGCGCCCCGCGAGGCGACCGACGAAGACCCTTGAGCTGCTCACACCACCAGATTACCGGTGAAGAGTGCGAGAATCGGGGTATGAGCAACACGAACCCATCGTCCGCGCGCCGGATGGCGCAGATGCCCGAGCTCCCGAAGGGCGAGGTGATCTCAACCTACGATCACTACGTCGATGCGATGCGAGCGGTCGACACGCTCGCGCGCGCCAACTTTCCGGTCGGCGCGGTGTCGATCGTCGGCAATGACGTGCGCAGCGTCGAACGGGTCACGGGCAAGCTGACCTATGGGCGGGTGGCGCTCATGGGTGCGTTCTCAGGGGCGTACCTGGGGCTCTTTCTTGGAGTGCTGCTGTTCATCTTTCAACCGGACAATGCCGGCATCGCGGGCCTGTTCGTCGCGGCGCTCGTGATCGGTGCCGGGTTCGGCATGCTGTTCGGTGTGCTCTCGTACGCGATGAACCGAAACCGCAGAGACTTCTCCTCGGTCATGCAGTTCGTCGCGACACGGTACGACCTGATCACGTCCGCCGAACTGCTCGGTCAGGCTCGCGGCATCCTCTCGGGCGCGACGCAGGAGTGAGTGGTTGCCCCGCTGCTATGCGAACATTGCGCCGATGAACAGGAGCGCGAAGACCACCCATCCCACCATGTAGAGCACGACGAGCGAGCCCAGCACGAGCCCGGTGATCGCCAGGCCCTGAGGCTGCCGTTTGACGAGTGCGACGATGCCGAGCACGATGCCGGCCAGTCCCGCGATAACGCCCGTGTACAGTACGACGATCCCGGCCGACGTGAAGCTGAAGATCGCGCACAGCACGAGTCCGATAACGCTGACGACGAGCGAACTCAGCGAGAGAATGCTCGTGGAACGGGGCGAAGAGGTAACAGTGGACATGTTCTTCCTTGCTGATGGGTTGCTTGCCTACAGCTTAGACACATGCCCGAGAATTCGGGTCGAATATCACAGGCCGCGTTTCTCGCGTACCCACGCCTCGACCTCGTCGGCGCGGCGCGGAATGTTCGCCGAGAGATTCACGCAACCGTCTTCGGTGACGACGATGTCGTCCTCAATGCGCACCCCGATGCCCCGATACTCCTCCGGCACGGTCAGGTCGTCGACCTGAAAATAGAGCCCCGGCTCGATGGTGAAGACCATGCCCGGTTCGAGCCTGCCGTCGAGGTACAGCTCTCGCTTCGCCTGCGCGCAGTCGTGGACGTCCAGGCCGAGGTGATGGCTGGTCCCGTGCACCATGTAGCGGCGATGGTAGGGCGTCTCGTCGCTGTCGGTCTGGTCGGGCAGCAGCCCCCATTCCCGGGTCTTGCGCTCGATCACCCTCATTGCTTCGTCGTGCACGTCGCCGAACCGAATCCCCGGCCGCACGATCGCACGCGCGGCGTCCGCCGCCTCGAGCACCGCCTCGTAGACGCGGCGCTGCACCTCGCTGAAGGTTCCCGAGACCGGCACCGTGCGAGTGATGTCCGCCGTGTAGAGGCTGTCGAGCTCCACGCCGGCATCAAGCAGCAGCAGGTCCCCGTCGCGCACAGCGCCGTCGTTTCGAATCCAGTGCAGGGTGCAGGCGTGCGGGCCAGATGCGGCGATGGTCTCGTACCCGACCGTGTTCCCGTCCAGGCGTGCACGCAGGTTGAAGACTCCCTCGACCACGCGCTCGCCACGTACTTCGGACGTTGCGCGGCCGAGCGAGGCGAGCACCTCGTCGAATCCGCGGGCGGTGGCGTCGACTGCGGCCTGCATCTGCTCGATCTCGTATTCGTCTTTCACGAGTCGGAGTTCGGAGGCGGCCTGGGAAAGTGCCACGTCGTCGTCGGTGCCGCGCCCCACCGTCAGATCGCCCGCTCGAGCCTCGAACGCCTCGAGCGGTGCCGTGCGAATGCCAAGGTCCGCAGCGACCTGAGCGAGTGACGGCCGCGCCCCGATCCAGAACTCGCCGATCTCGGGGTTTGCGAAGAACTCGTCGTTGTCGCGACCGGCTCGCTCGCGGAAGTAGAGGGTTGCCTCATGGGTCGGCGCTGATCCTCCCCGGTCATCGCTCGCGGCCTCGCCCGCCGGGTCGAGCACGAGCACCGCACCGGGTTCGCTGTCGCTGCCCCAACCGGTGAGGTGCGCGAATGCGCTGTGCGCGCGGAACTGGTAGAACGTGTCGTTCGAGCGTTGCTTCATGGCCCCGGCCGCGAAGACGAGGCGTTGGCCGACGAACTGCGCCCCGATGGCGGCCCGCCTCTCCGCGGCGTACCGTGCAGAGGGCCGCTCCGCGGGGAGTCGCTGGTCTGTGTCGCCCCATCCCGACATGATGTAGCTCAGAAACCGGTCCGAGCGTGGCGTCGTGCTGCGATTGCTGTTATCGATCTCGGCCTCGTGCGTCGCGGGCCGAGCCGGCGTGCTCGTGTCACTCATGGCTCCATCTTCGCATCTTCGCTTGTGCGCTGCAGGTGCGCGCGAGGTCTACCATTGCTGTATGCCCGCTCGCTACGACCTGCACACGCACTCGTTGCGCAGCGACGGCACCACGACACCGGCCGAGATCGTCGCCGAGGCAGCCGCGATCGGGCTTGCCGGCGTCGCCCTCACCGATCATGACACGGTGGAGGGGTGGGATGAGGCCCGCGCCGCTGCGGCCGTGCACGGCATCGACTTTCTGCCCGGCATGGAGATCACCACGAAGCACGACTGGCGGTCGACGCACGTGCTCGCTTACGGCCTCGACCCCGAAGCGACAGCTCTCGGGGCCGCCCTCGCCCGAGTGCGCGAATCCCGACTGGGCCGCGCCCGTGAGATGGTGAACCGCCTTGCGGCCGACTTCGACATCGACTGGCACTCCATCATCGAGGCGGGCGAGGATCGCACCCTCGGCCGCCCCCACATCGCCGATGCGCTCGTCAGCGCGGGCTACTACCCCGATCGCGGGGCCGCGTTCGACGACGTGCTGCACCCCCGATCGCCCTACTACGTGCCGACATATGCGATCGAGACCCTCGACGCGATCCGCATGGTGCGCGACGCCGGCGGCGTCCCGGTGCTCGCCCACCCCGCGGCGGGTCGAATGTCGCGTCCGCTCGACCTGGCGGCGCTCGACGCCTTCGCAGCGGCCGGGCTCTGGGGCATCGAACTCGATCACCCCGAGAACCGTGAGGCCTGGTTACCGCCGCTCCGTGAACGCGCTGCAGCGCTGGGATTGCACGTGACCGGGGCGAGCGATTATCACGGCGCGGGCAAATCGAACCTGCTCGGTGAGCGCACGAGCCCGGCCACGACCTGGCAATCGATTCGTGACCTGGCGCAGGTGAAGCGATGAGCGACGAGGATCGTCTGAAAGCGCTGCTCGATGAGGCCAGTCAGCGCATCGCCCAGAGAGTCGCCGGACTCGAAGCACAGCTCGATGCGCTCACCCGCGCTCGCCGTAGCGAGTCGGACGACGACGAGCACGACCCGGAGGGAGTGCCCCTGTCGGCGGAGTGGTCGCGACTGTCTGGGCTGCTGGAGAGCGCACGCAGGGATGCGCTGCTCGCCGAGGAGGCACACCACCGGTTGATCGACGGCACCTACGGGGTGTGCGCCGGCTGTGGCAAACTGATCCCGGTCGAGCGTCTCGAGGTGCGGCCATTCGCGGACCGGTGTGTCGCCTGCGCGAGGTAACCTAGCGCCGCGCGGCCCTTACTCCGTCGTCGAAGACTCCGAGCCGGCAGCTGCGTCCGGCGTGCCCTGCCCGCGACCCCGTCCGCCGCGACGACGACGCCTGCGGCGCGGAGCGGCCTCACCCGACTCGGCAGCTGTCGTCGCCTCGTTGTCGTGCCCGTGCTGCTCGTGGCCGTGCGTTTCATGGCGGCCGGCACCGCGAGGGTTGTCGCTTCGCGTGCGACGTCGGGTGCGGGTGCGGGCGGGCCGATCCTCGCGCGAATCGGCACCAGCACCGTTGCCCGAACTCGACACGCGGCGCGGCGCGCGATCCTTCACCGGCGTCGCCTTGATGCGGCCCTTGGTGCCCTCCGGGATCTTCAGATCCTCGAACAGGTGCGGTGAGGAGCTGTAGGTCTCGCGCGGTTCAGGGATGCCGAAGTCGAGCGCCTTGTTGATGAGGGCCCACTTGTGCATGTCCTCCCAGTCGACGAAGGTGACGGCGATCCCGGTGCGACCCGCGCGGCCGGTGCGGCCGACCCGGTGCAGGTAGGTCTTCTCGTCGTCGGGGACCGTGTGGTTGATAACGTGCGTCACGTCGTCGACGTCGATGCCGCGGGCCGCGACATCTGTGGCGATCAGGATGTCCTTCTTGCCGGCCTTGAACGCGGCCATGGCGCGCTCGCGCTGATCCTGGTTGAGGTCACCGTGCACCGAGGCGGCGGAGAAGCCGCGATCCACTAGCTCCTCCTGCAGTTTTGCCGCGGCGCGCTTGGTGCGCATGAAGATGACGGTCTTGCCGCGGCCCTCTGCCTGGAGAATGCGGCCGATCACCTCGTCTTTGTCGAGCGAGTGGGCGCGGTAGATGATGTGTTCGATGTTCGCCTGCATCGCGCCCTCGTCGGGGTCGGTCGCGCGAATATGGATCGGGTTTCGCATGAAGCGTCTGGCGAGCGCCACGATCGTGCCGGGCATGGTCGCGGAGAACAGCATCGTGTGGCGGGACTCGGGCGTCTGCGCGAACAGCTTCTCGATGTCGGCGAGAAAACCCAGATCGAGCATCTTGTCGGCCTCGTCGAGCACCATCTCGCGCACACGCTTCAGATCGAGCAGACGCTGCCCCGCGAGATCGAGCAGGCGTCCCGGCGTGCCGACCACGACCTGCGCGCCGGCCTTCAACTGGTCGATTTGCCCCTCGTATGCCTTGCCGCCGTAGATCGCGGTCAGCTGCACGCCGCGGTTCTTTGCGGCGAGGTCGAGGTCCTCGTACACCTGCACAGCGAGCTCTCGGGTCGGCACCACGACGAGCGCCTGCACGCCGGGTTCGGGGTCCGCTCCGACACGCTGCAGCAGGGGCAGGCCGAAGCCGAAGGTCTTGCCGGTGCCGGTCTTGGCCTGGCCGATGATGTCCTGGCCCTCGAGTGCCAGCGGAATCGTCTGCTCTTGAATGGGGAATGCGTCGGTGATGCCTGTTTCGGCGAGGGCGTCGACCATGTCCTGTTCGACGCCGAGTTCGGTGAACGTTGTCACGTGTGATCCTGTCAGTGAGGTGTCGCTACGCGCTGACTCACCCAGGCGTAGCACGCCGACGCTCCCTGGCGCGGCGCTGATTTCGTTGTGCTGAGCGATCCGTTCGGACCTGCTCCACATTCAGTCTATGCGGTACCGGCAAGCGAACGCCGGTACACTGGCGACGTGTTCGAGTGGATCAAGCGGCTGCGCAAAGAGAAACTGCCGACCCGCAAACTCGGCTCGCGTGACGAGGGCAACGACGCGCTGCGGCTGGAACTGGCGGAGTTCGCGCCGGGCATCATGCCGTTTCTCGGGCTCACCACCTACCTGCAGCTGGAGCTGTACGAGGGTGCGGGTCGCGCCGTCGCGGGTGCGCCGAACCTCGAGTCGAAGGAAGCGGTCGCGCGGTCGGCCGGAATCACGCTGACGAAACACCAGCGGCTGAGCGAGGAGCTGCATCGTCGCGGCCGAGAACCCCACGCGATCATGGAACCCTACACGCCGGTGATCGATCGCTTCATTGAACGGATCGAGACTCCGGATTGGCATCAGCACGTGCTCTCGATCTACCTGGTCGGGGGTCTGTTCGACGGCTTCTTCGCGGAGCTAGCCCGTGGCCTCGACGACGCGTTTCAGGGCGAGGCGATCGCTCTGCTGCGCGACAACTCCGGGCGCGACGAGCTTCGCGAACTGCTCGCGAAGGAGATCGCCGAAGATCCGAAACTCGCCAATCGCCTCGCGCTTTGGGGGCGTCGACTCGTCGGAGACACGCTGCTCGTCTCACGCGAAGTGCTCGCGCTGAGCGAAGGACGCACCTTCGTGGCAAGCCACGTCGAACCGATCTTCACCGAGCTGATCGCCGACCACTCTCGGCGAATGGACGAGCTGGGGCTGACCGCGTGAGGGAGCTCGAGTGACCGACGGGCGGCTTCGCTGCCACTACTTCGAGGCGGACCGTTGCCGCTCCTGCACGCTCATCGAAACGCCCTACGATCGGCAGGTTCGGGACAAGCAGCAGCGCTGCGAGCAACTCCTTCCGCACGTCGAGAGCTGGTTGCCGGCATTTCACGGCGAGGATCGGGCCTTCCGCAACCGGGTCAAACTCGTGGTCGGCGGTGAGCCGGGCCGGGTGACGCTCGGGATTCTCGGGCCGGACCGCAGCGGCGTGGATCTGCGCGAGTGCGCCATCCAGGCACCGGAGATCGCGGCCGTGGTCCCGGCGGTCGGCGCGTTCCTCGAGCGCACCGGACTCGCGCCATACGATGTGCCGAACCGCAGCGGCGAACTGAAGTTCGTGCATGTGACGGTGGCACCGGGCGGTGCCCTCATGCTGCGATTCGTCGTGCGGAGCGAACAGGCACTGGGCGTGCTGCGTGAGCGTCTCGCTGAGATCCGTCGAGCGGTGCCCGCCGCCGAGGTGATCTCGGTCAACCTGCTCCCGGAGCACAAGGCAGTGCTCGAGGGGGAGCGCGAAGCGCTGCTGCACGGCTCCTCGTTGCCGATGCGTCTTGGCTCGCCGGAGCGCCCGCTCACGCTGCATCTGCGGGTGCGCAGCTTCTTTCAGACGAACACCGAGGTGGCTCAGGCGCTCTACGCCCAGGTCGCGGCGTGGGTCGCCCGGGCGCGCCCTGCGTCCCTCTGGGATCTCTATTGCGGTGTGGGCGGCTTTGCGTTGCATTGCGCCGCCGCGCTGCAGGCCGCGGGCACGTCGACCGCGGTCGTCGGCGTGGAACTCAGCGCCGATGCGATCGAGTCCGCGAAGCGATCCTCGCGCGAATCGGAGCTCAGCGCGACGTTCGTTGCCGCCGATGCCACCGAGTTCGCGCTCGCCGCGGCGGCAGAGGATCGGCCGGACCTGCTCATCGTGAACCCGCCCCGGCGCGGCGTCGGTGCAGAGTTGGCCGAGTGGATCGAGCGCAGCGGGATTCGTCGAGTGGTGTACTCGAGCTGCAACCCGGTGAGCCTCGTGAGGGACCTCGCGACGATGCCGTCGTATCGCGCGGTCGAGGGGCGGGTGTTCGACATGTTCCCGCACACCGCGCACCTGGAGGTCGCCGTGCTGCTCGAACGCTCGGCCTGAGCTGATTGCGCCCCGTGCGCAATTCTAGAATTGCGCGTAGACTGCTGCTATGAGTACCGCAGCACCGCTTCACGACGCCAGCGCGTTCGGCAATGGCTTCCGCATGCTGCTGTCTGCGGCGGGGAATGGGGCGCTGCTTGCGGAACTGGTCGGAGTGAGGCCCTCCCAAGTCACCAGGTGGAAGCAGGGGGTGCAGACCCCGTCGGCGGAGTCGACTCGTGCGATCATGGATTTCGCCTATATCGTCGCCCGCGCCGAGTCTGTCATGCACGAGAAGGTCGTTCCGATCTGGCTCGACTCGCCGAACCAGTTTCTGCGGGGTTCGTCGCCGCGAGAGTGCATCCGACTTGGGCGCATCGCCGAGGTCATTGGGGCGCTCGACGCCGAGGACGAGGGCGCATACGCATAGGCCGCGATCCTCGCGATGAGACTCTTCCGCTGTTATCCCAGGGCCCCCGGATCCCGCCGAGGCAAACCCGGTCACTGGAGTTTTCTGCCGCGACCGCAGCTGCACGGCAGATGGGATAACGCGGACCTGTACGACTCGTGGTACTTCTCCCGTAGCGCCGTCGGCGCGGTTGCGGAAAGCTTCTACAACAAGCAGCGCTGGATCCCCGAGGTGTTTCTCACCCCTGCGGGGCATGCTCGCGCGGTTGCCGAGTTCGAGCTCGATGCCGACGCTCAGCTGCTCGACCTCGACGACGCCGAGGTGCTGGCACGTCAGGGCATCAAACCGAGTCAGGTCGTCGTGCAAGACCTGAGCGTCACCCAGCCGATCGCACGAAGGCTATTCGCATCGGCCGGCCCTGGCTACGCGGGGCTCTCGTGGTGGTCCTCGCAGCTTCCGGCCGAAACCTCGGTCATGCTCTGGGGCGAGAACGGGGTGCCGCCTGCGCCCGTGCGCCTTGTCGGCATCGAGACCATCGACGTGAATCACCCGGCGGTGATCGAAGCTGCTAGCCGGCTCTACCGCGTGCTGGGCTAACGCGGCTAGCTAATGAAGCCCACCTTGCGACCGGTCTCGCTACCGACCTCGACGTAGGCGATTGACGCCGTGGGAACGATGAACTGCTTTCCCTTGCTATCGCTGAAGTGAATGAGCGCCTCGCTGCCGCTGAACGCGGCCTCGACCGTGGCGCGCAGCTCGTCGGCGGCGGAGTCGGTCTCGAAGCTGATCTCGCGCGGGCTGTGCTGAATGCCGATGCGTACTTCCACGGTTCCTCCTGGGACGTCGTCTTGCTGAGTCTTGACTCCTGCGATTGAGTCTATGGGGCGAGCCTCGGTGCTCGGGCTCGAGGCGGGCCCAGTTCGCCCACAGCGCAGTGCGGAGGGCGCACGCCCCGGGAATGTCACCCGTCCGCCATAGTCTAAAGTCATGACCACATTCGACTCGTCGCAGCTGCGGGTACTCGAGCTTGACCCTGCACGTCACGCTCGCGTGCTCGGGGCCCCCGGCACGGGCAAGACGACGCTGTTGCTGGAGAGTTACGAGCGGCTCCGCCGCCGCGAGGGATGGGGCGAGCACGACGTGCTGATTCTGGCAGCGAATCGGCTCGTTGCTCGTGCCCTCCGCAGTCGCATATCTCAGCGACTCGATCGTGCCACCGGAGGCACCCCAGTGCGCACCCTGCCTTCGCTCGCATTCTCCGTGCTGCACCGGTGCTCGGCATTGCGTGCCGAGCCTGCGCCGAGACTGCTCACCGGTACGGCCCAGGATGAGATGTCCGAGAAGGTGCTGCGAGACGTGCTCGACGGCGCATGGGGAGCCGAGCTGCATCTGCCTTACGCGCCAGAAGTGCTCATGAGCGAGGCGTTCCGAGGCGAGCTCCGTGAACTCTCGCGAGTGCTCGACGATTTCGCGCTCGAGCCCGACCAGCTCGAGGCGCATCTCGTCGCTACATCGCAGCCCGCCGCTCAAGCGGTGCCCGCTCTCGCGCTCGTGCGAGAGATACGCGATCGGCTCCAGGCGGAGCGACCGCAGGAACTCACCTCGAGCGCGATGCTTCGGGCCGCGAGCGATGCCGTGCGTCTGGAGCACTCGCTCGAGCTGCCGCGTATCGTGCTGATCGACGACGCCGCCGAACTCGGCGAAGGGGGCCTCGCGCTGCTGGCCGCACTCGCAGATCGAGGCATCGCGATCTGGGCGTTTGGCGACCCCGACACCGCTACGGGCGCATTTCACGGTGAACGGGCCCGGCTCCTCGCTGGTATCGAGACGGAATTGCGGCGACGGCAACATGTCTCGAGCGCCCGTTCCGAGCCGGAACAGCTTGTCGTCCTGGAGCAGGTGTACCGACACGGATCGCAGATCCGCGAGCTCGTGCGCTCACTCGCCTCCCGAGTGGGCACCGCGGGAGCGGGTGCGCAGCGCGCTGCATCATCGGTTCGGCCCTCCCAGAAGGCACCGAGGCCCTCAGAGTCCGATCGCGCGGTCGTTTGCGCTACCGCGGCCAGCCCGGCAGAGCAGGTGGGGGTGATCGCGCACCGGCTTCGCGCCGCGCACCTCGGTCTTGGCGGCGGACCGCGCATGCCGTGGTCAAAGATGGTCGTCATCTGCCGCAGCCGAGGGGAGGTGGCACGACTATCCCGGCTGCTCGCCGGGCATCAGGTGCCCACGGGTGTCGCTGCGGGAGGCGTCGTGCTGCGCGATCACCAGCTCGTGCGCGAACTCGTGCGACTGCTGCAGCACGCCCTCGGGCTCGCGCCGCTCGGTGCTCGAGAGGTAACTGACCTGCTCGGGGGAGTTGTCGGAGGACTCGACCCCATTGCGCTGCGCCGACTGCGGTCTGCGCTTCGCCTCCAAGAAGTCCGTGCTGCGAAGGCCGAACAGCGGGACCCAGCGAGCGCCGACGAGCTCGTGCTCGAGGCATTCACCCACCCGGGCACTCGGCCGGTCATTGACATGCGGGCTGCGCGAAGCCTGATGCGTCTCGGTCGCCTCGTCGCCGAGGCTACCGCTGTGCATCAAGCGGGTGGTACGCCGCGGGAGGTGCTGTGGCAGCTGTGGAGCGGGACCGGTCTCGCCGAACCCCTCCAGCAGTCCGCGCTCGAGGGGCGGGGAACCCGATCCGACGAGGCGCACCGCACCCTCGACGCGGTCGTCGGACTCTTCTTCGCGCTGCAGCGACACGAGGAACTCGATAGCGACCGGCCGATCGGTGCACTGCTCGAGGACATCCTGACGAACTCGGTACCCGAGGACACACTGGCCGCGCGCAGCGAACGCGAAGCCGTCACCGTCACCACCGCGCAGGGGACGATCGGTCAGGAGTACGACCTCGTCTGCATCGTCGGGCCGCAAGAGGGAACCTGGCCGAACCTGAGAGCACGCGGGTCGCTACTCGGTGTGAGCGCGCTGGAGCGCTGGTTGCGCGGTGATGCAGCCGAGCTGCCGTCGAGAAGAGACACCCTGCACGATGAGCTGCGTTTGCTCGTGCAGAGCTGCTCACGGGCGCGCGAGCAGCTGCTCCTTATCGCGATCGCGAACGAGGACGAACAACCGAGCTCCTTCTTCAGCATCGCTTCGGCCGGAACCCCGGTCACGGGCCTGCCCAGTAATCGGCTCACGCTTCGCGGAGTCGTCGCCGAGATGCGCCGGCGGCTGACCGTCGACCAGCATGACACTGAGGCACTGCACTCGCTCGCCGCGCTCGCGCACGCCGGCGTACCTGGAGCACACCCCGACGAGTGGTACGGGGTGCAGGCACCGAGTTCGACGACCCCGCTCGCGGACATCGACCGTGACGAACAGGCGACCGTGTCGGTCAGTCCATCGCAGATCGAGCGAGTCGAGACGTGCCCGCTCGATTGGTTCATATCTAGGCTCGGTGGAGACAGCTCCGACTATCGCACTGAGATCGGGACGCTCGTGCATCGGGCGTTCGAGCATGCCCGGACCGGTGACACCGCCGAGCAATTGCTCGGCGCGGTGGTCGCGGATTGGGAGACCCTGCGCTTCGACGCGCTCTGGCAGTCGAACCGAGCGCTCGAGGAGGCCCGCGCCATGACCCGTGCACTCGCCGAGTACCTCCGTGCGTTCGAAGCCTCACGCAGTGATCTCGTAGCGAAGGAAGCCCCCTTCACGCTGGCCGTGGACTTCGCCAGGTTGCGCGGAAGCGCTGATCGCATCGAGGCCCGGGCACGCGAGGACGGCGGGATCGATATCGTCGTCGTCGATCTCAAAACCGGACGGCGCACCCCGAGCGCGAAGGACCTGCAGCAGCACGCCCAACTGCAGGCCTACCAATTGGGTGCGTTGCGCGGTGCGTTCCGTGACGAGAATGGTGAGCCATTGCCCGCGGCCGATCGCAGCGAGGCAAAACTGCTCTACGTGCACCCGGACTCGGTCACGAAGACGCGACGGGCAGCGGGCGAACAGTATGTTGAGGTCGCGCAGGCCCAGCTCGGCGAAGATGAGCAAGCGGCATTCGAGCAGCGTGTGAGAGAGGTCGGTCGATTGATGGCGGGGTCCCGGTTCATTGCGCAGGTGGAGCATCACTGCGAGCAGTCGCAAACACCGAATCGCGTCTGCGCTCTACACATCATCCCCGCGGTGAGCCACGCATGAGCGACAAACGACAGCCGACGTTCTCGGCAGCGCGCATCGCAGAGCTCCTGGCAGACTCGCCCGACCGCGCGGTGCGGCCGACGCTAGAGCAGACCGAAGTGATTGAACAGCCGCTCGGGCGCAGCGTGCTCGTCATCGCGGGGGCCGGCAGCGGCAAGACGGAGACCATGGCCAACCGGGTCGTTTGGCTCGTCGCGAACGGCCTCGTCGAGCCGTCGCAGGTGTTGGGTCTCACCTTCACACGCAAGGCGGCTGGAGAATTGAGCGAGCGCGTGCTCGATCGTCTTCGACGCTTCTCCGAACGACTCGAACGGCCTGCGCCGGGTGCGGAGCTCAGCGAGGCCGAGCAGGCCGCCGCCCGGGTGCTCAGCGAGCGCATGAGCGAGGGGCTCGACCTGCCAGAAGTGAGCACCTACAACTCGTTCGCCTCTGGCATCGTGCAGGAGTTCGGCGCACTCGCGGGAGTAGCAGCGGCCGGAACAGTGATCGACGAGTCGACTGCGTGGGGCATTGCGCGTGAGGTCGTCGTCCGAAGCGAGGACCCTGAGCTGAGCACGAGCCGCGACTCAATCGGTGTGCTCGTGCGGCAGCTGTTGACCATTGATCATGCGGTCGCCGAGAACCTCACGAGCTTCGACGATGCGATGGCGGCGGTCGAGCGACTCGAGTTCATCGGCGAGCTGCCCTACAACGACAAGAAACGCGAGGGGCGATACGCGGCGATCGAGGCGGTGCTTACCAACCTGCGGGCAACACGACTGGCGATCCGACTCGCTGCGGAGTTCGCCGCCGAGAAGCGCCGTCGAGGCCTCATTGAATTCTCGGATCAGCTCGCGACTGCCGTTGAGACCGCCCGCCGCTCGCCAGAGGCCATCAGGGTCCTCCACCAGCGCACCCCGGTGGTGTTGCTCGACGAGGTGCAAGACACCTCGGTCGCCCAGACATCTCTGCTGTCCTTGCTGTTCCGAGGAAGCTCGGTGATGGCGGTCGGCGACCCGCATCAGTCCATCTACGGATTCAGAGGAGCCTCCGCGAGCAACCTGCAAAGTTTCCACCGCGACTTCGGTATCACGGGTGGCGGAAGCGGGGTGACTCTGAGCCTGTCGACGAGTTGGCGCAACCCGACCGCCGTGCTCGCCGCCGCGAACGCTGTCAGCGCTCCACTCTCGCACAAGCTCGAGTCCGAGGCTAACGGACTGAGTGTGAAGCCGCTGATCTCCCGAACGCAGTACCTCGGCTCGAGCGACTCCGAAACCGGCGAACCTCCACTGCACGTGCAGTACCGGGAGACGATCACCGAGGAGTTCGAGACCCTTGCCGAGTGGATGCGCGACGCTCGCAACGCTCACCTCGCCCGGACCGGGGAACAGGCGACGGCCGCGGTGCTCTTCCGAAACCGCACCCACATGGCGGCGGTCGCCGATGCGCTCTGGTCGGTCGGCGTACCCAACCGCATCGTCGGGCTCGGCGGCCTGCTCACCACCCCGGAAGTCACCGATCTGGTGTGCGGTCTGCGCTGCCTCTGGTACGCCGACGCCGCAAGCGACCTCGTGCGGCTGTTGGCCGGCCCGAGGTTCAGCATCGGAGTGGCAGATCTGGCCGGCCTTCGGAATGCTGCACGGTGGTTCAGCGAGCGCGATCACGCTCAGCAACCCATAGAAACCGAGCACTTGGACCGGTTGTCAGGGCCCGGCAGTGATCGAACATTCACGCTGCTGGACGCGCTCGACGAGATCGCGTCCATGTCGCGTCTCGATCATCGTGCGCTGCGCAACATCACCCCGGTGGGCCGTGAGCGGATGCGAGAGGCGGGGCAGATGCTCCGCTCCCTGCGGCAGGAGGTCGGTTCAGACATCGGAACCCTGGTGCGATCGGTGACGCACGCGCTCCGGCTCGACATCGAGCTCGACGCCGCAGAGCACACGGGGTATCACGGTGGTGCCGCCGCGCGGGCGAACCTCGAAGCATTCGGCGATCTTCTCGAGGCGTACCTCGCCACCGACGAGGCTGGGACGCTCGCTTCCGTGCTTACCTGGCTGGAACGCGCCAGGGACGACGACGCGGCTGCGCAACACCTGCCAGAACCCGAGCCGGGAACGGTGCAATTGATCACCGTGCATGGCTCCAAGGGGCTTGAGTGGGACCTCGTCGCGGTTCCGAGAATGGTCGTTGACGAGTTCCCTGCCGCACCGCGCGATGGAATGGGGTGGCTGCGAGCCGGGCAGCTGCCCGATGAACTTCGCGGCGATGCTGCCGCCAGGCCAGCCCTCACGCTCGACCTCGTCGAAACGCAGAAGGACGTTACGACAGCGATCGACCGCTACAAAGACGCTCTCAAGGATCGGCATGCCGACGAGGAGCGCAGACTCGCCTATGTTGCCATCACCAGAGCGGCCTCGCGGCTGCTCATCACGGGTTCGTTCTGGGGAGGGCAGACGCGACCGCGCAAGCCTGCGCCATACCTTCGTGAGCTGCAGCAGGCGGGGCTGATCGAGCCCCTACCCGAGTCCAGCGCCTCTTCCGAGCCGCCGAACTCGAGCGTCGGACGAACCCTCGAGTGGCCGCTCGACCCCCTGGGGCGCCGTGCCACCAGCGTGCGTGCAGCGGCCGACGCGTTACGTGCCGAACTTGCGAAGCCGGAATCGGGGGTCACCGTTCATCCGGTCGTTGCACTGCTGCTTGCCGAACGAGAGACCGAGCGAGAGCAACCGGTGGCAACCAGTGGGCCGATCGAACGAGTCACGGCATCGACGTTTCATGATTTCATCGACGACCCCGTGCAGGCGGAACGTCGACGCTTGCGTCCGCTGCCGGTGCGTCCCTACCGCCGAACCCGCACCGGCAACCTGTTTCACGAATGGGTCGAGCGTCGAGCGAACACCCCGATCGGCACCCAGCTTCCGCTTCAAGGCATCGAGTTCGACCTGGACGAGCACGACGAAGCAGCTTCCGCACTCGAGCCGGCGCAGGAGCCGAGCGACGAAGCGCTCGAACCGCTCATCGAGAACTTCGAACGATCCAGGTGGGCGCAGCAGCAACCGGTCGCGGTCGAGCTCGAGATCACGCTCCCGTTCGCAGGTCGAACCCTGGTCTGCAAGCTGGATGCCGTCTATCGGCATGAACTTGCTGACGGCAGCACCCGATACGAGATCGTCGACTGGAAGTCGGGCCGACCACCGGCGACCCCCGCGGAGCGTGCGTCGCGCTTTCTGCAGCTCGACCTCTACCGGCACGCATACGCACGCTGGGCCGGCATCGACGCCGACGAGATCGATGTCACGCTGTTCTACGTCGCCGAGGGCGAGGAGCTGCGAGGCGAGCACAGCCGCAGCTTCGAAGAACTCGAACAGCTCTGGCTCGAGGCAGCGAGCTCAGTCTCGCCCGTCGCAGCGAGCTCAGCCTCGCCCGTCGCCTGAGCCCTCGGTGTCCTTGGCGTCGGACGAAGGGTCATCGCTGAACTCGAACTCCACGTCGAAGGCGCGATCCTCGTCGAGTGACTCGAACTCCGCGGTCTCCGAACGGGGGTCGCTGTCGATGATCGGGGTCTGGTCGAGCATCTCCTCCACCTCCTGCGCATCGAGCACCCGCTGCATGGGCAGCGCCCCTCCGAGCAGACTGAGACCGTCGACCAGTCGATCGAGCATGGCGACCGCATCATCGACGACCGTCTGGTCGTGGGTTTCGATGCCGTGAAGCAACCATCTCGCAACCTCGAGCTCATGGTAGAAGCGCGCCCGGGTGGTGATCTCTTGCGAGCCGGAGATGCCTCGCAAAGACGTGTACCGCGCGAGGGCCGAGGTGAAGGTGTCCGGCTCATCTGCGAGCAACCAGCCCAGGTCCACCGCGGGGTCCCCGAGCGAGAGCTCGTTCCAGCCGAGCAGGCCGAGCAGTTGCTCTGCATCGACCAGAAAGACTTCGGCCGAGAGCGAGCCGTGCACCACCGTCGGCTCGAAGCTCCAGATGTAGTCCGCATCGAGCACGCTGGTCCAGCGGCTCCGCACGGTGGCGGGCAGCATTCCAGTGTCCGCCGTGCGCTGCACGAGGCGTTCCGCATCCTCTCGCACTTCACTGCTCGATCGGGTGGGCAGGCCCCCTTCGCGCACCAGGCGCGTGGGAAGTTCGTGGATCGCGGCAATCACCTCGGTCACGCGCTGCAGCAGTTTCGGCTCGACCCCGATGTATTCGAGTGTTGCGGGCGCACCGGGAAGGAACGTGCTCACCACCGCGCGGGAGTCTCCGGCACGAGTGACACCGAGGGTGCGTGGGATCGCTACCGGCAGGCGGGCCCGGGAACCGTCGACCAGGCTCGCGAGCGCGAGCATCTCCGCGGACTGCCGCACCTCGGCGTTGGCATCGTTTGGGATGCGGACGATCACATCCCCGTCGGTTGTGCTCAGCACCGCCGATTCGAAGGCACCGTCGCCGTTCGCTGTGTGCGACCTCGTCCCAGTGACCTCAAGTCCGGGCACTGCCGAGGTGGCGAGGGCGGCTAGAGTGAATGGGGTACTGGCCATAACCTTCAGCGTAGGCAGTGATCGTGATCGCGCGAGCACGCCACGCGCAGGGAACCGAATGCCCTACGGCGAGGAGCAGGAATGCCGAAGTTCTCCCGACCCCCGCTAGCGAGCGGAGTGCTTGATCGGGATGCGACGACTCGACTCAGTGAGGAATCCTTGGACGCGGCCTGGGCGGAGCCCGGCACGCTCCTCCTGCGCATCGGTTCTGGGCAGCAAGTACTCCCATTCGCGGTGGTCGAGGAGCACTCGGCAAAGCTCGCTCTGGAACCGGTGCGAGGGCAACGGGCACCGCATCACCTGTACCTCGGACGCGCCGACGGTAATGCCGTGTTTGCGGCCCTTGCCGCGGACACGCCCGAATACCCTGAACCGATGGCGGGCTGGCACAGCCCGCTTACGGCGGCGATTCATCTGTCCCCGCTCGATCTCGAGTTGATGTCGACCTCGCTTGCACTCACGAACTGGCATCGTTCGATGCCGTTCTCGGCTCGAGATGGTGAGGCCACGACGCCGGCACAGGGCGGCTGGGCGAGGATCGACGAGCACGGTGGGGAACATTTTCCGCGCACCGATCCCGCCGTCATCGTGTTGGTCGAGCACGAGGATCGCGTGCTACTCGGGTCGAACGTGCTCTGGGACACCGGCCGGTTCTCGCTCCTTGCCGGTTTCGTCGAGGCGGGTGAGAGCGCTGAGCACGCCGTGGTGCGCGAGGTGCTCGAGGAGACCGGCGTGCCGGTCGACGACGTGCGCTACGTCGCGTCGCAGCCGTGGCCATTCCCGAGATCGCTGATGCTGGGGTTCCGGGCGAGCCTCGCAGCCGGTGCCGATCCTGGTGCGCTGCGCCCCGACCCAGCAGAGATCTCGGAGCTTCGCTGGTTCACCCGCGATGAGGTCAGTGACCCGCCGCCAGGCATCACCCTGCCGACGGGGCTGTCGATCGCTCGGTGGCTCATCGACATCTGGTTGGCTGAGGGCGAGCGTGCCTGACGAGTTGCTTGACGGGCTGGACCCCGAACAGCGCGAGGTCGCTGAGTGCCTGCGCGGTCCCGTGGCGGTACTTGCCGGTGCTGGCACCGGCAAGACCCGCACGCTCACTCACCGCATAGCGCACGGAGTGCGCGTCGGTGCGTACGCGCCAGATCGGGTGCTCGCGGTCACCTTCACGCGCAAGGCGGCCGGGGAGTTGCAAGCCAGGCTCGCGTCGCTCGGGGCACGGGGCGTGCGGGCGCAGACATTCCACGGTGCCGCGCTCGCGCAGCTCGGATACTTCTGGCCGCAGGTGGTGGGAGGATCAGCACCGCAACTGGTCGGCGGAAAGGTCCCGGTGCTGTCGCAAGCGGCCGAGTCCCTCGGTCTGCGCCTGCCAGCCGAGACGCTGCGAGATATCGCCGCCGAGATCGAGTGGCGCAAGGTTTCGATGCTCGGCCTCGAATCCTATGCGGCCCTGTTCGATAGCGACGCCGAGCATCGGGTGCCTCCGAGTGGGGTGAGCGTCGAACAGCTCATCGATGTGCAGCGGAAGTACAGCGCACTGCTCGCAGAACGCAGGCAGATCGATTTCGAGGATGTGCTGGTGCTGATGACCGGCATGCTCGAGACCGAGCCGAGAGTCTCCCTGCAGGTGCGAGAGCGCTACCGGTTCTTCACTGTGGACGAGTACCAGGACGTCTCGCCACTGCAGCACGCGCTGCTGCGAGTATGGCTCGGTGACCGCGAGGATCTGTGCGTCGTCGGCGACGCCAGCCAGACCATTTACAGCTTCGCAGGTGCGACGAGCTCATACCTGCTGCGATTCACCTCCGAGCACCCAAACGCCCGTCAGTTCAAGCTGGAGCGGAACTATCGATCGGTCGAGCCGATCGTGCTCACTGCGAACCGCCTCATGCGTGACCGGCCGGGAGCACTGACCCTTCGGGCGCAGCGACCCAGTGCGGGCAAGCCTGGCTCGCCCGCGGTCTCGAGCGAGTGGTTCGCGACCGAGCAGGACGAGGCCGGTGCCGTTGCAGCTGCGATCCATTCGAGCGTTCGCCAGGGCATGCCTCCGAGTGAGATCGCGGTGCTCTACCGCACGAATGCGCAATCGGCACTGATCGAGACCGAGCTGCAGCGTCTCGGTATCTCGACGCGGGTGCATGGTGCCCAGCGCTTTTTCGACCGTGCCGACGTGCGCCAGGCGGTGATGCTGATTCGGGGGCAGGCGAAGGCCGACGACGACCGTCCACTCTTTCAGATCGTCAGCGACGTGCTGCGCTCGTGCGGTTGGACCTCGAGCCCGCCCGAGGGCGCGGCTGCGCGCGAACGTTGGGATGCGCTTGGCGCGATCCTCGCGCTCGTTGATGAGCAACCACCCGGCACCACCATGCAGTCGTTCAGTGAAGAACTGCTTGCCCGCGCGCGCGCCCACCACGAACCGACGCTCGACGCGGTAACGCTCAGCGCGGTCCACGCCGCCAAGGGTCTCGAGTGGAGGGTCGTGCACGTCATCGGCATGAGCGAGGGACTGTTGCCGATCGCGCACGCGGACGACGAGACGGGAATCGACGAGGAGCGTCGCCTTGCGTATGTGGCTTTTACTCGCGCGAAGGACGAGCTGCGGATCTCGGGGAGCCGGGGGAGCGGCAGAACCGCACGAGCGCCTTCGAGGTTCGTGGTAGAAGCCGGACTCTCATTCAACTCGTGACTCGGGCGCAGCTCGTGTTCGACGCTCGGCTCAGGCGGCGGCTGTTCCCGCGAGCAAGGTCGATTCGCGCAGCGACGTACAACCGCACGCTTGATGGGGTTGCACCTGCGTGATCTCCGGTTCGAGCCCCAACTGTGCCGCGCGAACCCGAAACCGCTGCTGTCGGGCGATAAGCTCGCTGTCTCCGAGCTGCCACTGCGCGACCGCGGCTAGGAGCATGGGCGCGATGCGCACGGCGTGCTCGGCCATGTCCGTCGCAGGTTGCTCCTCCGCGAGTTGCATCCCGAGAAATTGACGTTCTGGCTCGCGTTCGCGCAGGTGCAGCTCCAGGCAGGTCAGGCAAGGATGCCCGGACGGTGCCACCAGAGGGCCGATCGCCACGCTCCGGTCGCACAGTTGCACGAGCACGTGCGGCGTGTGCTCCGAGAGGAGTCGTTGTGCCGCATCAAGCGGGGGCAGGAAGTTTGCAACGAGCACGACGATCTCGGGTTGATGCTCGTCCGTTGTAGTCGCTTCTTCGCAGAGCGTGCGTAGGGTTGCGGCGAACGGCCCCGTGCCGGTGACGCGGAGATTGGGTGTCTGCGGCCGTGAGGCGACGGGCGACTCGAGGAGGAACGGCGTGTGCAGCAGCACTGGCGCGAGCCGGTCGAGCAGATTCTGCCGCTCCCTCGGCATCACCCCGCATTGGTTGGCAATGTCGATGAGGCGGTCTGCGCGAACGCCGCTGCGCAGCTCGGCGATGAGTCGTTGCGAAGCAGTGGAGGGCTGGCGCAATCTCAGCTCGGCGCGGTCAAAGCCGAACCGAAGCGTGTCGAGGTCTTCCCAACACATCGGGAGGGACGGGTCGATGCGGAGATAGCGGTGCGACATGCCGCTATTCTCCGTGAACGGCACCGCTCAGTGGCCGTTATCCACAGGTTGACGAACCATGCTGCTCCGTCACCGCGCTGTGGACGAGGGGAGTTCGGCAGCGGCGTTACGGAGTGGGCTCGTCCCGGTCGTCCGTGCCGGTGCTCTTCTCGTCGCCGAGACCCTCATCGAGTAGGGCGGCAAGCGCTTGATCGAACTCGTCGGCCGGGACGCTCTCGGGGGTTTCCCCAGCAAGGCCGAGCCGTTCGAGCAGGCGGGCCGGGTGGTCGAGTTCCTCGGCGGTCGGGAGCAGGTCGGGATGCGCCCAGAGCGCGTCGCGCCTGGATACACCGCCGCGCTCCGCTACCAGCCGCCACATCGCGGCCGCCTCTCGCATGCGACGCGGGCGAAGCTCCAGCCCGACGAGGGTGCTGAAGGCGTGTTCGGCGGGTCCGCCGACCGCGCGGCGCCGGCGCACCATTTCGGCGATGGCCTCGCTGCCTGGCAGGCGGCTCACGGCACGTTCCGTGACGACGTCAACCCAGCCCTCGATGAGCGCGAGCATGGTCTCGAGGCGTTCGTGCGCAGATTGCTGCTCGGGGGTCTTCGGAGGGATGAGTGCTCCGCTCGAGACGAGTTGCTGCATGGCGTCGGCGTCGGAGGGATCGAGGTCGCGCGCGAGATCCTCGATATGACTTGTCTCGATGCGCATGCCCTTGGCGTACTCGGTGATCGCGGTGATGAGGTGAAGTCGGAGCCAACGCGTGTGTCGGAAGAGCCGCGCGTGAGCGAGTTCGCGCACAGCGAGGTACAGGGTGACAGCTTCCTCGTCTTGGTCGAGTCCGTCGGCGAAGGCCGTAACCCCGCTTGGGATCAGCGCGCCGCCCTCCCGACCTTCGCCCGAGAAGAGCGGGATCCCGACGTCTCCGCCCGCAGAGACTTCAGTTGCGAGCTTGCCCACGATCTGACCGAGTTGGGTGGCGAACAGCGCGCCCGCGACGCTGCGGAGCATCGGAGCAATGCCGCCGAGGGTTGACTGCAACTGCTCCGGCAACTGTGTGCTGAGCGCGTCCGTGAGCGCGCGGGTGATCGACTCGGCCACGGGCTCGGCGAGGCTGATCCAGGTGTCCACCGTCTGTTGCACCCATTCGATGCGGTTGATCGCCCGGGGGGCATCGGCCGTCTGCCCGACGTCGGTGGCCTCGTCGAGCCACAGTGACGCGACCGGGAAGGCACGCAGAGCCGCCGCGCTGTCGGACGCCGGCGTGCCTTCGCGGGCGGTCTCGAGAGCAATGCGCCGCGTCGTCGACCAGTCGATCGTCTCCGACGGGTTTTGCATCGCCTGCTGCATGGTCGCGAACAACCCTTGCAGGGCCGCGGGATCGCCGGGGAGACCTGCCGCCTGTGCGAACGTGGCCGGGTCGAAGCCCTGCGTCGCACCGCCCCCTGAGAGCATCTCGTTCAGCATGCGCTGCAACTCGCGCAGGCCTTCGTCATCGGGCTGAGGTGCGGCGTCGTCGGGCTCGCGATCGTTCATATTCCAACGCTACGTCAGCCAGATGCGAATCGGCACCGAGTCTTCGATTTTCTCGGTGGATGGGTTGCGCTCACTGCGAACATGTGAGCTTCAGGGGGCCGCCCTGGGCCGATCTCAGCGAAGTTCTCAGCGATGCTCGCTAAGGTATTCGCAACGCCAGCGCCAGCCGCAGAGAAAGATTTCCCGTGACTGAATCGACCAACGCCGTTCCACGCGCACGACGCAGAATTTCACCTATCGCGGTGACGATCATCGTGGTCGTCGCATTGATCCTTGCACTTTTGGGTGCCGCCGCGGTTGCGAGTGAACTGCTTTGGTATGAGCAGCTCGGCTACCTCCCGGTGCTGCTCACCCAGTGGATCGCGGCCGGTGCCATGTTCCTCATCGGGTTCATCGGCATGGCCGTTCCGGTGTTCTTCGCCATCGAGATCGCCTACCGCAAGCGGCCGGTGTACGCGCGGCTGACCGCCCAGCTCGATCGATACCAGGAGCTGGTCGAACCGTTGCGGCGAGTGATCAAGTGGGCGTTGCCGGCAGTGATCGGTATCTTCGGCGGGTTCACGGCGGCAGCCGGCTGGCAGCAGGTGCTGCTGTGGTGGAATTCGACCCCGGTGGGTGAGACCGATGCCGAGTTCAACCTCGACGTCTCGTTCTACATGTTCGACCTTCCGTTCTGGCACGGGATCGTTGGCTTTGCCTCGGCGGTGGTGCTCATCTCGCTGCTGCTGGGGGTGGCAACGAGCTACCTCTACGGCGGTATCTCGTTCTCCGGTCGCGACGTGCGGGTCTCGAAGGCGACCCGCATTCAGGCCGCGGTGCTCGCTGCCGTCTACCTGCTGCTGCAGGGGGTCAGTCTCTGGCTCGACCGCTACGCCGCGCTGACCGACTCCTCCGGTCGGTTCACGGGAGCGACCTATTCGGCGGTGCATGCGGGTATTCCGGGGAAGCAGATCCTCGCGGGTATTGCGGTGCTCGTCGCCGTGCTGTTCATCGTCACGGCGTTCACGGGCAAATGGCGGCTTCCGGTGATCGGCACCGCCCTCTTGCTCGTTTCGGCGCTCGTGGTGGGCATCGGCTACCCGTGGACGGTGCAGGAGTTCCGTGTGCGACCCGACGAGAAGAGCCTCGAGAGTGAATACCTCTCTCGGAACATCGAGGCAACTCGTGCAGCGTATGGGATCGACAAGGTTGAGGTGGAGCGCTATGACGCGGTCACTGACGCGGAACCGGGCCAGTTGCGCGGTGACGCCCAGACCACTGCGAACATTCGTATCATCGACCCTGAGGTCGTCTCGTCGACGTTCGCGCAGCTCGAGCAGAGCCGCCAGTACTACCAATTCCCAGACTCGCTGAGCGTCGATCGCTATGAGATCGACGGCAAGATCGAGGACACGGTGTCGGCGATCCGCGATATCGACGTGTCGTCGCAGTCGGGCTGGTACAACCAGACGCTCGTCTACACGCACGGCTACGGACTCGTCGCGGCGTACGGTAATCAGCGCTCGAGTGGCGGTGAGCCGGTCTTCCTCGAGAGCGGAATTCCCACGAGCGGGAGGCTCGGCGAGTTCGAACCGCGGGTCTACTTTGGCATGAATTCGCCGGAGTACTCGATTGTCGGTGGCGAACGCGAGAAGCCGATCGAGCTTGATTACCCCGCCGATGATGAGGCCGGTGCCCCGGAAGAGCCTGCCCCAGAGGAGTCCGGCACGTCGGGGCAGCTCGACGAGCAAGCGGAACCCGACGATGTCGCAGCGGCCGAGGACGCCGAGGTGGTCGAGGAATCGGATGGCACGCGTCAGAACCTCACCACCTTCAGCGGTGACGGCGGACCCGTGTTGAGCAACATTTTCACGAAGCTCATCTATGCCCTGAAGTTCCAGTCGATGGAGATCCTGCTCTCGGGTGCGGTTGTCGATGGTTCGCAGATCCTTTATGACCGCAACCCGGTCGACCGCGTGCAGAAGGTCGCTCCCTACCTCACCATCGACTCGTCACCCTACGCCTCCGTCGTTGACGGCGAGGTGGTGTGGATCGTCGACGGGTACACGACGTCCGACAAGTACCCCTACTCCGAGACGCGGGATCTGAACTCGCTCGTGGTCGACGCAGACAACCCGAGGACCACGCCCCTGGCGAACCCGGTCAATTACATTCGCAACTCGGTGAAGGCAACGGTCAACGCCTACGACGGTAGCGTCAAGCTCTACGCATGGGATGATGAGGACCCGCTGCTCAAGGCGTGGGACAAGGTGTATCCCGGCACCCTGCAGTCGGTTGAGGACATGAGCGGCGACCTGCTCAGTCACGTGCGCTACCCGAGTGACCTGTTCAAGGCTCAGCGCGAGATGCTCGCGACGTACCACGTGACGGACGCAGGCGCGTTCTACTCAGACGAAGACGCTTGGCGTACACCGGACGACCCGGTATCGAGCACGACGGGCGCGGGCGGCGACGCGCTCCGGCAGCCCGCGTACTACCTGACCCTGCAGGCGGGCAGGGAAGCAGAACCGAGCTTCTCGATCTACTCGACGTACATTCCGGCAGCGACTGGCGCTGACGCGAGAAACATCCTGACCGGTTACCTCGCCGCAAACTCTAACGCGGGTAACGTCGACGGCGAGGTCTCTGATGACTATGGCACCCTGAAGCTGCTCACCCTTCCGAAGGGCAACTCGGTTCCGGGCCCGGGCCAGGTGCAGAACAGTTTCACCACCGACTCCGAGGTGTCCCGACTGCTGAACATCCTCAGCCAGGGCGGCAGCAAGGTGATCAGCGGCAACCTCCTGACACTACCCGTCGGCGGTGGGCTCCTGTACGTGCAGCCGGTCTATGTGCAGGCGTCGTCGGGAACGAGCTTCCCGATTCTGCAGAAGGTGCTGGCTTCGTTCGGCGACAAGATCGCGTTCGAGGACACCCTGGACGCGGCGCTCGACTCCCTGTTCGGAGGGAACTCCGGTGCATCCGCCGGTGACGGGGACGTGCCCGCAGAGGACACCTCGGGAGACGAGCAACCCGCGGGCGAGGGCGAGGGGAGCCCGGAGGAGGCACCGGAGTCTGACGGTGACTCGGGATCGTCGCCGAGCCCGGCCGACCTGCAGGACGCGCTGCGGGACATGCAGCAGGCGCTCGAGGATCGCGACCAGGCCATGCAGGACGGCGACTGGGCCGCTTACGGTGAGGCCGACGCGCGTCTGAAGGACGCGCTCGAGCGGGCGCTGGCCGCGGAGTAGGTCGGACCGACGATGATTTGAGCTGAACGCCACTCCGTGCTAAAGTTAATTCTTGTGCCGCGGGGTGGAGCAGTTCGGTAGCTCGCCGGGCTCATAACCCGGAGGTCGTTGGTTCAAATCCAGCCCCCGCAACGAGAGAAAGGCCCCTGATCAGGTGTTTTACACCAGATCGGGGGTCTTTCGCCTTTCCGATCGGTGCGCTACGCTCAAGCGTGACCGAGGTTGCCGAAGGGAGGGTCACGATGGTTACACCCGAGTCAACCCGCTCCGTCACGGTGCTCGATCTCGTAGCGGTGATCTATAGTGCCGGCAAGGTGTTTGACGGGCTCTCCACGGGGCGTCTCGACACGCTGGAGTTCATTCGTAGCGGTAGTGTCGCAGGCGTGAGTTCGCGGGCGGACCTCGCGCTGCTTGAAGACTTGCGCGACGCCGCACAGCAGGTGGTCGTTCACGCGGGCGAGCGCGTGACCCCCGAGCTTATCCGCTCGATCAACGCCAGCATGACTCGCAGCGGCGCTCTGCACCCGGGCGAGTTCCGCACCGCCGAGCAAGCGATCGGCGTGAGCACCCCCTACGGGCGGTACACGCCGCCAGCGGTCGACGCCGCGATGCTCGCGGAGATCATCGAAGAGTGCCTGCGAGGCAGGGATGCGATCGATGAGGCAATCGGGCTCTTCATCGACCTGGCGAGCGCACAGCCGTTCGAAGACGGCAATAAGCGCACGGCACTTTTCACAGCCAACGCGGCGCTGCTTGCGCGCGGAGCACCCGTGCTGCTGACCGTGCCCCTTGACGACGAGGACCCCGAGGTTGCGCGTCAGTTCAACGATCTGCTCGCGAGGGCATACATCTTTGGCGAGCGGGATGGCCTGGTGCTGCTGATGAAAGAGCTCGGTGTGATCAATCGATGAGCGGGCGCAGCGCATCAATGAACAGGTCCAGGTGTCGGTGCGCGATACGACGTTCCTCTTCTCGTGGGATGGGAAGTCCTACCGGTCTGGAGTAACGGATGGTGGCGTGGACGATGTCCGTGATGTCGACGTCCTCGCGAACCGTGCCGTCGGAGTGTGCGCGCTCAACAACTGATGCCACGGCTCGCGTGACCTCGTTTCGTCGCGCAACCCATGTCGGATCGTCAACGAGGTGATGGAGCAGGTTCAGGGCACCGACACCATCGGAGACAGCGGCGCGCAGGTAGAGCCGCAGGGTGCCGATGCCGTCGGCCTCCGACTCGAGCGCGTGCTCGGCCGCTCGGATCGCCCGATCAAGGAGCATGTGCCCGAGGGCGTCGAACAGGTCCGTGCGCGTGGGGAAGTGACGATACAGTGTGCCGATGCCCACACCGGCCTCTCGGGCCACCGCGTCCAGAGGAGGCTCCACACCCCGTTCCAGCAGGAGCTCCAGCGTCGCGTTCAGCAGCTGATCTCGATTGCGCTGCGCATCCCGCCTCATGGCTTGCCTCCACCTCCATACCGGAGTACTATCCTCCGGTACCAGTGTATGCGAAGCCGGGAGGGTTTCCGAGATGGCGCAAGCGCCGAGACAGTTCCATCTCCGTCGGTCACGGGCAGATGATGACGGACGCCATGACGCCGTTGGGGGCTTCTGTCTGGCAAATGGCCTCCGGGGCACCGACACTTGTGGCCGGTAGCCGCCTCTTCGTGGACGTCACCGCTCAGCTGCGCTCACCCTCCACCCGTGAGGCGACGCTCGGGATGATGGGGAGGTCGGATCCTCGAATGCGCGATGCGCTCCAAACCGCGCTCAGTGCTGGACACCTCGACATCCCCGCGGACGCCGGCGAGTCCGAAGCCGCGGCACCGACGCCCCGAGTGACCGGCAAGGACGAGAGCCCCGACCCCGCAATCGTGCCGCAGATCACGGAGGCGATCGAGCGGTCCCTCACTGACCTCGAATCCCGCGCCGCCACCGCCACTGGCGAGCCCATCACGCAAGTCATTCGCGATGACCTCGCCGAGCGGTTGGTCGAGCTTCGGGATCGGCGCAGTAGCCGCGCCCTCATGACCGCATTCGAAGCGACCTTCGCAACGCGACTGACGAGTCCCTCTTCGCCGATCTCTCAGCCGTGGGCGCGACGAGCGCGGCAGCAGCACTTTCCGAGTTCCTGACACGCTATGGCATGCGCTGCGTCGGGGAGATCGATTTGGGTCGTGAGCGGTGGTCCGAGAGGCCCACGACGCTCGTCCCTAGCATCCTCGCGTCATCACTTCTGACGGCGACATGTATGACGGTAGCTACCGTCGCGACGACGTGGCTCCCGGCACCCTCATCGGGCTCGGGATCTCGCGCGGTGCCATCGAGGGCCGCGCCCGCGTCGTACATACCCTTGGTGAAGCTAACCTGCGCCCCGGGGATATTCTTGTCACCACGCACACCGACCCGAGCTGGACCCCGGCGTTCGTCAATGCTGCCGGTCTTGTGACTGAGGTCGGCGGATTGACGACGCACGGTGCGGTTATTACCCGTGAATACGGTCTGGTCGCGGTCGTCGGGGTCGAAGACGCCGTCACACGCATCAGGGACGGTCAACGAATCCGCATCGACGGGAGCGAAGGATCCGTCGAACTGCTCTGAATCTCTCGCTCGAGATTGCGCCCGACCAACCAATGAGTGTCTTGGTCGCTGCGATCGTCGTTGTCCCCCGAAACACTCGTTCGCGTGCGCCCCGGGCACTGGCTAAACCTTTGCCGTGCTCACGGACGGATGAGCATTGGAGGAATCACCGCGCATTTGTCGATACTGCTCGTGCTCGGGGGAGTGGGACTGCGGGTAGTTTCCGCTGTAATCTGTGGCGCGCTTGACTCCCAAGTCGTTGACTGATTGCAACTTCTTCTGGGGGTCGCTACCCGCTCATCCCCTTCCCTCTGTAGCGGCCCCCAGATCCGTTGAATGGCACCTAGGTGCCACTACGCGATACTTCCGGGCGATCCGGAGCCTCGAACGAGTGCGTAGCTTCGGAAGCATGGAGAATTTCGCACAGCACACGCAGATGGTTGCGTTGACGCAGGGCCTCAGCCGGTACTACGGAGCGGACGCGCAGCGCGTCACCGCACTCGACGATATCTCGATCGGGCTCCGGAGCGGGCAGTTCACTGCAATCATGGGCCCTTCGGGTTCGGGTAAATCCACGCTGATGCACATCATGGCCGGGCTGGAGACGCCGAGCGCTGGCCGCGTCTGGCTCGGGGGAGACGAGATCAGCGGTCTCGGGGACGCCGCCCTCACGAAACTGCGAAGGCGGCGGATCGGGTTCGTGTTCCAGGCGTTCAACCTGGTACCGACGCTCGACATCCTCGGGAACCTGCGCCTGCCGTTCGAGCTCGGCGGCCACGGGCCAAACGCCGAGGAGCGTCGGCGGATCGATTCCCTCGTGCACGCACTTGGCCTCACCGACCGCCTGAAGCACCGTCCGCACGAGCTCTCCGGTGGGCAGCAGCAGCGCGTCGCAATCGCCCGCGCCTTGGCGACGAAACCTGACATCATCTTCGCGGATGAGCCGACCGGGGCGCTCGATTCCCGCACCGGTCGCGAGGTCCTCGGACTGTTGCGATCCGCGGTCGACACCTCTGGTCAGAGCATCGCGATGGTCACACATGACCCGGTCGCGGCGAGCCATGCAGATCGGATCCTGTTCCTGAATGACGGCCGCATCGTCGCTGACCGCGGCCCCATGGTGCCCGCACAGATCGCCGAGACGATGCTCCGCCTCGAGGAGCTTGCGGCATGAGCGGCGCGATCCGTGAGCACGCAGTTACCGTCATCGTTTCGGCGTTGAGCACGCTCTTCGCGGTGACGCTGATCTTGTTCACCGGCGTGATGACCGTTGCGATCGATCCTGAGCTGGTCGAGGAATCAGGCACGTTCCGACTCGTGCTGCTCATGGTGTGCTGCATCTTCATCGTGATCGCGCTGTACGTCGGTGCGATCGTCACGGCCAACACCTTCGCCACGATCATCGCCGGCCGCCTGCGCAGCATCGCACTGCTGCGGCTCATCGGCGCCACCGCAAACCGAATGCGCGCACGTGTCGCCGGCGAAGGACTGCTCATGGGTCTCCTCGGCAGTGTGATCGGATTCGTGCTGGCAGAGCTCCTGTGCTTCAGCGCGACCGCCATCGGCCCCGCGTTGGGATGGCTGCCTACAGGGCGCGCGTATCCGCTGTTCGACCCGGTCGCGCTCATCGCTCTCGTCGTGGTGGTGTTCACGACCTGGTGCGCCGCCTGGGTGGGGTCTCGTCGCGTCGCATCGGTTTCTCCGATCGAGGCGACCGGCGCGGCCGTCGAACTGACCCCGAACGCTGCAATGCGCCGCACCGGTCGCACCGTATGGTCGATCATTCTGCTCGTCATCGGCGCAGCCCTCATCGCGCTCGGTCTGATCGTGAGCGTCTTCAGCCCGTTCGCACTGTTCGTCTCATTCGTCGGTGGTCTGTTCTCGTTCACGGGCATCGTCTTCGGTGCGCACGTGGTCATGCCGCCGGTGCTGCGTCTGGTCGGGCGCGGTTTCCGTGGCGCACCGACCGCAACACTCGCTTCTGCGAACATCGCCCGCTTTCCCGAGCGGAGCGCCCGGTCGACGATCGGTCTCGTGATCGGAGTGACGCTGATCACCATGTTCGCTGTGGCGCTCGAGAGCTATCGCGCGATGACGCTCTCGTACTTCGCCTTCGATCCGTCTGCCGAGGCGGCGCTGGATCAGACGCTCGCCGTCACGACGGCCATCTTCACTGGACTGGTCGGGTTCTCCGCGATCATCGCCGCGGTCGGGATGATCAACACCCTCTCCCTCGGCGTACTCCAGCGCACTCGCGAGCTCGGTCTGCTGCGCGCGCTCGGCTTCACCGGTGCGCAGGTGCGGCGCATGGTCATGACCGAGAGCGCGCAGATGGTCATCGCCGCACTCGGGTTCGGCCTGATACTCGGCGTGTTCTACGGCTGGGTCGCCGCGCAGTCGTTACTCGGGGCTCAGGTCGGCTTTGCTGCGCCGAGTGTCCCGTGGCTCCTCGTGTGCGGTGTCGTCGTGTTCGGTGTGGCGCTCGCACTCGTCGCGTCCGCAACTCCGGCTCGGCGCGCCGTCCGAGTCACTCCACTGACCGCGCTCGCCGTCGACTGAGCGGAAGGCTACGGTGTTCGTCGGCGTAGCGTGGTCGAAGCGAGCACGAGGGCCGCGCCCGAGCGGGGTCGTCATGAGCCGCTCGAGGGTGCCGGACCGGCGTTCCCGCAGCGTGGTCACGGAAGTGACGAGAAACATCACGATGAACGGGAAGAGCGCGAGGATCGGGCCGCCAAACCGGTCGAAGATGCCCTCCTGGTCACTGAACAACCACGCGAAGAGGCCCACGAGCACGCTCGGTGCGACGAGCATGAGCACAATGGAGCGGGGATCGTGCGCGAGCTGCCTGAGCACCCGACCCGCGACGGCAAACACTCGCATCGAGTTCATGATCCTCGCCCTTCAATGATTGCGAGGAACGCGGACTCGGGGTCACGCGCCCCGGTGCGCGCCAGCAGATCGTCGGGCGTCGTATCGGCGACGATGCCTCCGTCCCGGAACAGCAGCAGCCGGTCGCAGCGGAGCGCTTCGTCCATGACGTGGCTACTCACGATGAGCGTGGCCCATTCGGATGCGAGTTGCCCGAAGAGCCCCCACAGTTCCTGGCGCAGCACAGGGTCCAGCCCGACGGTCGGCTCATCGAGCACGATCAGCTCGGGCGTGCCCAGCAGCGCTGCCGCAAGGGAGACACGATTGCGTTGCCCGCCGCTCAACGAGTCCACCCGTTCGTGCGCCTGGGGGCTCAGACCCACGAGGTCCGCCACCCGCGCGGCATCGCCCTTCGGGGCACCGAGGGCTCGGGCGAAGAAGCGGAGGTTCTGCATCACGGTGAGATCGTCGTACACCGACGCGGCCTGGGTGGCGTAACTGACGCGTCGCCGCAGCGATCTTGAGCCGGCGGGAAGACCGAGCACGCGGACCTGGCCGTGGACGCCCGCCTGCGCGCCGACGATGGCGCGAAGCAGCGTTGTCTTGCCGCAGCCCGAGGGGCCGAGCACGCCGGTCACGCGACCCGGTTCGATCTCGAGATCCAGGCCCGCAAATACCGTATGCTTGCCGCGGCGCACGGTCAGGTCGGCGACCGCAACCGCGGGTTTCTTCATCATGCAACGAACGTAAGTCAACCCCGTCGGGCCGTCAACGGGTTGAACTTCCCGACTGCTGCTCGCGTAGTTGCTCCGGGAGCGCCGTCGAGCGGCCCCAGCCCACATCGCGGGTCGCTTTGCGCAGCAACGGTCCGATTCGGTACGGCAGCGGTGTGGTGAGCGCGAGCGTCGTGTTGGAGTGCCCGACCCCGGGCAGGGAGAGGATGGTCTGGATCGACTCCTGGAGTTCCGCATGCGACACCGCGCCCAGGCGCACCAGCAGATCCTCTCTGCCGGTCGTGGTGTGCACCTCCATCACCTCCGGAATCTCCGCCAGGAGCGCGGTGACCTCGTCGAGGTGCCCCTGGTCGAGCGCGAGCGCTGCGAACGCCTCGACCACGATGCCCGTCGTGACCAGGTCGAGTCTGGGCGTGAAGCCGTGCAGCATGCCGGACTCGCCCAGGCGGCGCAGCCGCGACTGCACCGTGTTTCGCGAAACCCCCAACCGCTGCGCGAGATCGCCAGCCGTCTGTCTGGCATCTTCTTCGAGCAGCGAAATGAGCTCGCTATCGAGTCGATCGATCCCGATCATATTGCTCAATGCTTCCCCCTTGCGGCGCGTGCTTCTTGTCAAAATGGATAACTCAAGCGGATGAGTTGTGTGTCATGCGAAACTAATGCCAGTCTATGTGACACATCTATGCGCTTCGGCGCTCACCGGAACGTAGCCAAAGGCGGTGCATCATGGCAGTCGAGACTCTGCCTGGACGAGCGACGGAACGACGGGCGGAAGGGCCTGACGGGCGGACGTCAGAACCGCCAGCTGCGGCACCGAATCCGCTCGACGCGCGCTATCGCGACGAGACCTGCCGGGTGCTGATGACCGGCATCCAGGCGCTCGCGCGCGTGCCCCTGGAGCGGGCGCGCATCGATCGCGCCGCCGGCATGCGCACCGCGGCGTTCGTGAGCGGCTACGAGGGTTCCCCGCTCGGCGGATATGACCTTGAGCTCGGGCGTCAGCGCGCCCTGCTCGACGAGCACGACGTGCGCTTCGAGCCGGGGCTCAACGAGGAACTCGCCGCGACGGCGGTGCAGGGCACTCAGTTGATCCACGAACTGCAGCCCACGGTCGAGGGCGTCACCGGCTACTGGTACGGCAAAGCACCCGGCCTCGACCGCGCGAAGGATGCATTCCGCCACGCAAGCCTGATGGGCACCCATCCGAGCGGCGGGGCAGTGGCGTTCGTCGGTGACGACCCGTCCGCGAAGTCCTCCACAGTGCCCTGCGCCTCGGAGCACGCGCTGGCTGACCTGGTCATGCCGATCTTCTACCCGAGCGACCCCGCAGAGATTCTCGAGTACGGGCGGCACGCTATTGCCATGTCACGCGCGAGCGGTCTGTGGAGCTCGATGAAGATCGTCACCGCCGTGGCCGACGGCTCGACCACGGTCGATTTGCAGGCCGGGGAGACGTTCGAACCGGTGCTGCCGTTCGGGGCGGGCAAGCATGTGCCCACGGGCAAGCTCCTCCAGCCGACGCTCGGTCCGTTGGAACGCGACCAGTTCAGCACCCGGGTGCGCATCGCGCGAGAGTACGCCGTGCTCAACGGTTTGAACCGGGTGGTTCGTCGCAGCGAGTGCGACCGCATCGGTGTGCTGACCGCCGGCACCGATTACCTCGACACGATGCAGGCGCTCGCGACGCTTGGCTTCGGCGATGCCAACGGCGCGGGGGCCGAGAACGAGTCCACGGTCCGGGTGATGAAGCTCGGGGTGGTGTGGCCGCTCGACCGGCAGCAGCTCACCGAGTTCTTCGAGGGCCTCGACACCGTCATCGTGGTGGAGGAGAAGCGCGCATTCATAGAGACGCAGGTGAAGGAGTTGCTCTACGACGCGGAGCATCGCCCGACGGTGCTCGGCAAGCGCGACGCCGAAGGCCGAGAGCTCTTTCCGGAGCACGGCGAGCTCAGCGCAGACATCGTCACGAAGGGCCTCGCGTCAGTGCTTTCGGCCCTACCAGACGCGCCCGGCGTGGAGCGGTGGCTCGAGGCTCGCAGGTCCGCACCCCGCGAACGCAAGTTGCTGCCGCTCGCTGCTCGCACCCCGTACTTCTGTTCCGGCTGCCCGCACAACACCTCCACGAAACCGCTGAGCGATTCCGCGTTCGGTGCCGGCATCGGGTGCCACGCGATGGTGCTGCTGATGGATCCCAAGCAGGTCGGTGATGTGATCGGTCTCACCCAGATGGGCGGGGAAGGCACGCAGTGGATCGGCATGGCCCCGTTTGTCGAGAACGGGCACTTCGTGCAGAACCTCGGCGACGGCACCTACCACCACTCGGGCAGCCTTGCCGTGCGCGCGTCGGTTGCGGCGAACACCAACATCACGTACCGCATCCTCTACAACTCGACCGTCGCGATGACGGGCGGCCAGGACGCTGTCGGCCAGATGACCATCCCCGAGATCGTGTCCGAACTGCTCGCAGAAGGCGTCGCGAGGATCATCATCACCAGCGACGACCCGGCCGCACTGAAGAAGCAGCGGGTCCCGTCGCAGGTCGACATCTGGCATCGCGACCGGATCGACGAGGCGCACCGGGTGCTGGCTGAGACACCCGGCACGACCGTGCTGATCCACGAGCAGGAGTGCGCGACCGAACTGCGACGCAAGCGTAAGCGCGGGCTGGCGAAGAAACCAGAAGAGTTCGTCATGATCAACGAACGCATCTGCGAGGGCTGCGGAGACTGCGGTGAGAAGTCCAACTGCCTTTCGGTGCAGCCGGTGGACACCGAGTTCGGGCGCAAGACCCATATCCACCAAAGCTCGTGCAACGTCGACAAGAGCTGCCTGAAGGGCGATTGCCCCGCGTTCGTGACCGTGCGCCCAGGCAAGAAGCAAGCGCGAGGATCAGGGGTTCCCTCCCTCGAGCCGACGGATCTTCCCGAGCCTCCCGCCGTCGCTTCCCGTTCCCATCGTGTGCGTCTGATGGGCATCGGCGGAACCGGTATCGTGACCACCTCGCAACTGCTCGCCACGGCCGCGGTGCTCTCGGGGCGCTTCGTGCGGACCCTCGACCGCACCGGGCTCGCGCAGAAGGGTGGTGCCGTCGTCTCGGACATTGCGATCGAGCCAGAACCATTCGAGGAAAGCAACTCGATCACGACCGGCGGCTGCGACCTCTACCTGGGCTACGACCTGCTCGTGGCCGCGGACGGGACGAACCTGAGCGTCATATCTCCGGATGCCAACGCGATCGTGTCGACGTCCCCCGTGCCCACCGGAACAATGGTGAGTGACGTGCGAGTGGGCATGCCCGATGCGGGGGAGGGAATCGCCCGAGTGGCCGATGCACTGGTCGGAGGGTCGCTCATCGATCTGGACCTGCGCTACTACGCCGAGGGGCTCTTTGGCTCGGAGCAGATGGGCAACATGTTCCTGCTCGGGATCGCGGTGCAGCAGGGCATGCTGTCGCTCCGACCCGAGGCGATCGAAGAGGCCATCTCGCTCAACGGTGTTGCGGTGAGTGCGAACACGCAGGCATTCCGGCGCGGGCGGCAGTTCGTCGCCGATCGCAAGGCGCTCGATGCTGCGGTGCGGGAGCGCGCCGGGCAGCAGGAACCCGAGGTTCACTACGACAGTGAACTCGATCGCCTCGTCGCGATTCGCGAGGCCGAATTAGTGAGCTACCAGGATCAGCGCTACGCGCGCCGCTACATCGAACTCGTCGACCTTGCGCGCAGCGCAGAGATCGAGGTGCTCGGAGAAGGGGCACGCCTTCCTGGCGCTGCACTGCCCTTTGCAGAGGCCGTGGCGAAGCATCTGTTCAAGCTGATGGCTTACAAGGACGAGTACGAGGTTGCCCGCCTTGCCCTGCGCCCCGAGATGCGTGACGAGATCGAACGTGAGTTCGGCGAGGGGGCGAAGGTGCAGTGGCGTCTCCACCCGCCGACCCTGAAAGCGATGGGTTTGAAGCGCAAGATCAAGCTTGGCGCATGGTTCCGGCCGGCGTTTGTTGCTCTCAGAGCCGCACGGAGGCTGCGCGGCACGGCCCTCGACCCATTCGGTCGCGACCGCATCCGCAAGCTCGAACGAGAACTGCTCGCCGAGTACGAGGCAATCGTGCGCAAACTTGCCGCCGAACTCACGCCCGAGTCGCATGCGACCGCGGTCGAGATCGCGGGGCTCCCCGACATGGTGCGCGGCTATGAGGATGTGAAACTCGCCAGCGTCGAGCGATACCGCGAGCGCCTCGCAGCGCTCATGCAGTAGCCGCGCAGGCGACGTACAGAGCTCACTAATCAGATTCATAGGATCGGTCGGCACGCTGGAAGGAGCAAGAAAGGCGGAACGACCGTGACGACGAACACTGATCCTGAACAGCAACAGCCGCACGACCCAGCGAGCGACAGCGCATCGAACCCGCAGTCAACTCAACCGACGGTTCCGCTGCCCGACACCGGCATGCAGCAGCCGTATGGCGCGCCGGCCCCCTCGTACCAGGCCCCGGCGGCTCCGCAGATGAACTACACCGCTTCGTCTGAACCGGTACCGACTGGGAACGGCGGCCCGACCGGAACCGCCCAGCCCAAGTCGCGCGCCGGAGCGCTGTTTGCCGGCATCGCGATCGGTGCGATCGTCGGCGGCATCGTCGGCGGCGGGTCTGCTGCGCTCGTCGCTGCCAACCAGCAGCCGGTCAGCTCGGTCCAGTCGCCGGCCAACGGTCGTGTGACCCTCAACAACCTCGAGACGGCTACGAGCGTCTCGGGTGTGGCACTCGCCGCGACACCGAGCGTGGTGACGCTCGAGGTGAACGGGAGCGCAGGTGCCGGGTCAGGGTCCGGGGTGGTCTACAGCGAAGACGGCTACATCGTCACCAATGCGCACGTCGTCACGCTCGACGGTGCGGCGGGTTCGAACCCGGAGATTCGCGTCTGGTTGAGCGACGGCCGCATCCTCGATGCCAGCATGGTCGGCGTCGATCCGTTCGCGGACCTCGCCGTCGTCAAGGTGGAGGAGGACGACCTGCAACCGATCGAGCTCGCCGATTCTGACGAGATCAATGTGGGCGATCTCGCCGTGGCCATCGGGGCACCGCTCAATCTGTCGAACACTGTGACGAGCGGTGTGGTGAGCGCGCTCAACCGCGGCATCTCGGTCGGCAGCCCGATCATTCCCGAGGAGCCGGGCACTGAGCGGGATCAACCAGAGGGCGAAGGCGGCGGCGAGTTCCCGTGGTTCCGATTCGGCGACCCGAACGCCGGCCAGGCACCGCAGAACCCGGCCGCGGCCCAGCGGGTGACCCTGCCCGTGGTGCAGACCGATGCGTCCATCAACCCGGGTAACTCCGGCGGCGCGCTGCTCAACGCGAGCGCGGAGCTGATCGGAGTGAACGTCGCGATCGCATCGAACGGCAGTGACGCGAGCACAGCTGGCAGCGACGGTCTCGGCTTCGCGATCCCGGTGAATATGGTCGAACGCGTGGCAGACGCGCTCATCGCAGGCGAGCGTCCCTCCCACGGGTTGCTCGGCATCGGCGTCGATGATTCCGTGAAAGACACGGACGCCGACCGCAACTTCGCCGGCGGACTCATCACTCAGGTCGAGCAGGGTGCCCCCGCGGACGAAGCCGGCTTGCGGGTCGGCGATGTGATCACCGCCATCGACGGGATACCCGCCGATTCGGGCACGACCGTTTCCGCACTGATCCGCATGCATGAGGGCGGCGACGAGGTGACGATCTCCTACACCCGTGAGGGAACCCCCGGTGAGACACAAGTGACCCTGGGAACGCTCGAGTGGTAGCTGCCCCGCACGGCGGACCCGGCACCGCCCTCACCATGTCATAGAGTGACGGGGTGAGCTCCGCACGATTCGACTTCGCGAACGGCAATCTGCAGAAGCTGATTGCCGTTCCGAAGTTTGTGTGCTCCCTGATCCTCGCCTTCTTCGTGCCCCGACACAAGGATTCGTGGGCATTTGGGAGCGGCATCGGCGTCGGTGAGGGGGCACTCGCGGTCGCCAGGCGACTCCGTGCTGAAGATCCCGATGCGCGGATCAGTTGGCTCGTCGCCGACGAGTCGGAGGCCGAGGCGGCCGAGGCCGAGGGGTTCACGCCGGTACAGCGCCAAGGCTGGGCGGGCTACTGGGCGACGCTTCGCGCCGCTCACATTGTCGTCACCCACGGCCTTGGGGACGTGAACCGGTTCGGGGTGTTCGGCGGTCGCGTGACGAACCTCATCCACGGGGCACCGCTCAAGAGGCTCCATCTCGACTCGCCCGTGACGACCGCCGTCCGCGGTCCTGCGCCGATCCGATGGCTGATGCAGCGCATGTACCACGCAGGGACTAAGCAGTTTGCGCTCATCGTCGCGGGCTCCGTCACCTCCGCGGAACGGCTGCGCACCGCCTACCGGGTGGACCCCGGGAAGGTCAACGTGCTGGGCGACCCGCGAGACGACGTGCTCTGCGAGCAGGCAGCGAACCCCGAAGCCGCAGCGGCGGTGCGAAGACGTCTGCGGGAACTGCTGGGATTGTCCGATGCCCCCAAAGCGGCAGAAGAACCACTGGTGCTGTACGCACCCACCTGGCGTGACGGGGAGTCAGATCCGGCCGTGCCGAGCGCGGCCGAGGCCGCGATGATCCACGAGATGCTCGACCGTGCCGGGGTGCGTCTGCTGTTGCGCTCGCATCCGCTTGGCGGCGGGGGATACTCCGAGCTCCTCAGCGGCGAGCGCGTGCACGAGCTCGGCACCGACCTGGTGCGAGACATCACCCCCTGGCTCGGCGCATTCGATGCGGTCGTGACTGATTACTCGTCGATCGCAGTCGATTTTTCCCTGCTCGGTCGCCCCATCGTCTGGTTCGCGCCGGATCTCGAGTCGTACACCGCGACGCGTGGCCTCTATGAGCCCCTGCACGTCACGGCGGCGGGGCGTGTGAGCTCGAACTGGTCCGATGCGATGCAGCGCTTAGCGGCGGTGCTCGACCCGGCCGACGCGCTGCGGCGGGAAGCGGTGCGCGATGCGCGAATGCTCGCTGAACGGTTTCACGCGTTCCCGGAAGGCGGCGCAGCAGCACGGGTGCTCCGGGCGATTCGTCGCCTCGCGGACACGGATGCGATGCGCATTCCGGAGGGTGCCGTCTTCTTCGAGAGCTTCTATGGGACACAGGTCAGCTGCAATCCGTTTGCGCTTGACCGGGAGATCGCTCGTCGCCTGCCCGAGGCACCTCGGTACTGGAGCGTCACGAGCGAGCGGACCGTCATTCCCGAGGGTGCCAAGGCGCTGCTCGTCGGGTCACCCGACTGGTTCGCGGCGCGGCGTCGAGCGCGGCTGCTGATCGTCAACGATTGGCTTCGCTTCGGTTTTCGGCGCAGGGCGGGGCAAACCGTGCTGCAGACCTGGCACGGCACCATGCTCAAGCGTCTGGCGTTGGGGAGACCGAAGGTGTCGCTGCGCACGCGCCTGGCGATTCACCGGGAGAGCCGCCGCTGGAGCCTGATGCTCTCCCAGAATCCGCACTCCACTTCGCAGTTCCGCACGAGCTACGCCTTCCGCGGCGAGATTCTCGAGACCGGGTATCCGCGTGATGACCGGCTCGCGAACTCGGTTGCGCTCGACACGAGAATCGACATCGCGGTGCACACCGCCAGGCGTGCCTTGGGTGTGCCGGTCGAGACCAAAGTGCTGGCGTATGTTCCCACCTGGCGTGAGCACGGGGGGCGAGTCGACACCCTGGACGTGCATGAAGTTGCGGCTCGATTGGGTGACGAGTGGGTCGTGGTCGCCCGCGGCCACACCCGAAGTGAGGGGAGCTACCGTGACGTGCTTTCCGCGCCCGGGCGCGTCGTCGATGCAACGGACCACCCCGACGTGAATGACGTGATCCTCGCAGCTGATCTGCTCGTCACCGACTACTCCTCGGTCATGTTCGATGCTGCCGTTGCCCGGGTGCCGATGCTGTTCTTCGTGCCAGATCTTGCTGCCTACCGAGACGTGGAGCGTGGCTTCACGTTCGACTTCGAATCCACCGCTCCGGGCCCGCTCGTCACCAGCCTTGAAGCGGTGGTCGACGCAGCCGAGCGGGGAGTGCATCAGGGTCCCGAATACTCGGCCTGGTGCGAGCGGTTCGTGCCCCACGATGATGGACACGCCGCCGAGCGCGTGGTCGATGCCCTGATCGAGCGTGGTGCCCTCTGAGAGACTAGACCAGCCCGGGAGACCTGCAGTGCGTTTACACGCGGGACTTATCCACCGTGCGTCGCGCCCCGCCGGCGAGGCCGTAGAGAAACCCGGCCCCCCAGCACAGATGCATGGTGACCAGCGCCCTAAGCCCGCTCGCCCGTTGCTGAATGCCGCGCAGCCCCGGCAGTCGCGTGCACGCGAAGAGCACGGCCAGCACGTACGCGGCGGGCAACAGGTGCAGTAGTGACCACCACGCCCACGGCAGCAGACCGGTGAGCTGCGCGATGAACACGAGGAGGCTCAGCACGAGACCCGCGACGAGCGTGCCGGGCATGAAGAAACGCGGGGGAGTCTGCCGAAGGTATCGCCGTACCAGCACCGCCCGCCACGCCCCGGTGGCGAAGAACTGCTTCGCGAGGTCGGCGAAGCTCGCACGGGGCCAGTAGGTAACCCCGAGCACCGGCTCGAACCAGACGAGCCCCCCGGCCCGTCGAATGCGCAGATTCAGTTCCCAGTCCTCCCCGCGCCGAATGCCCGGGTCATAACCGCCCACCGCGTCGATCGCCTCCCGGCGAAAGATGCCGAGGTAGGCGCTCTCGGCGGGCCCCGGGGTCCCGTCGCCGTGATACGCCCCGCCCCCGAGGCCGAAGGGACTGTTGTAGGCCGCCGCGATCGCGGTCTGCGTCGGTGTGCGCCCCGCGGCACGCATGACCCCGCCGACGTTTGCCGCGCCGCGACGGCGCAACGCCTCGATGCCTCGTTCGGTGTAGTCGGGCGTGAGTTCGCTGTGCGCATCGACCCGGATCACGACCGGGTGGCGGCTCGCAGCGACGGCGAGGTTCAACGCGATCGGAATGTCCCGTTCGGGGTTGGGCACCAGGGTCACTCGGGGATCCTCGGCGGCGAGGCGGACGGCAATCGCGTCGGTGCCGTCGGTTGACGGCCCGAGCGCCAGCACCACCTGCTTTTCGCCCGGGTATTGCTGTGCGAGGATCGCGCGCACAGCCGCCTCAAGATAGGCCGCCTCGTTGAGCACCGGCATCACATAGCTCACTCCGGGGGTGGCGGGAAGCGGTGGCAACTGCATCCAATAATTCTCCCACGGTCACCCCGTAGGCTTAACGCATGCAGTTCGCAAAAGACGTGAAGCGCGCGCGCAAGCTTGCCAAGAAGGTGTTCAAGGGGCGACGTGCACTGTTTGCCGTTCGCGAGCTGATCGCGCAGCGCGGCCCCCTGCCCGAGGGGCACTATCGGATCGGCGTGTACTTCGCAGATAGCGACGTGAACATCTATCAGATGCGCCAGTGGTACGCGCCGCTCAAGGAGCTCTCGAAGAAGCATCCGGTGCTTGTGCTCGCCCGCCACCCGGCCGGTGCACGGCTGCTCATGGAAGAGAGCGGGCTCGACGTCGCCTTCACGCAGAAGGTGACCGATATCGAGAAGATGCTGACGAAGCAGCCGCTCGACATCGTGCTCTATGTGAATCAGAACACCCGCAACTTTCAGATGATGCGGTACGGCAAACGCTGGCACGTGTTCGTCAATCACGGCGAGAGCGACAAGATGTATATGACGAGCAACCAGTACAAGATGTACGACTACGCGTTCGTCGCAGGAGATGCTGCCAGGGAACGGCTCGGCAAGTCGCTGTGGAACTACGACATCGACACGCGAACCTTCACGATCGGCCGACCCCAGACCGACCACCTCAGCGGCGAACCGCCATTCGTGCCGGATGGGCGCACCGTGGTGCTCTACGCGCCGACGTGGGAGGGGGACCGGCCCGCCGCAAGCTACGGGTCCGTCGTGACGCACGGCGAGGACCTCGTGGCACGACTGCTCTCGACGGGGAGGCACCGAGTCGTCTACCGGCCGCACCCGCGTAGCGGGGTCGTCGACTCCGAGTTTGGTGAGGCGAACGAGCGCATCATTGCGGCGATCCAGGCGGCCAATGCCGAGGATCCGAGCGCCCAGCACGTCTACGACACTTCCGGCACCCTCGGCTGGCAGCTGAGCGTGCCCGACGTCGCGATCTGCGACATTTCAGCCATGGTCTACGACCGTCTTGCGACCGGCAAGCCGCTCCTGGTCACCCGTCCGGCTTCGAGTGAGGCGCAGGTCGATGACAGCGGTTATCTCGGTGTGTGCGAATGGTTGGACACCACCGACGTCGCTCGGGTAGACGCGGTGCTCGACCGGGTGCTCGGCGACGAATCCGCGAAGGACCGTCTCGTCACTTGGTCGCACCACTACTTCGGCGACACCACCCCCGGAGCTCCGACGCGGCGCTTTCACGAAGCCATCGAGACACTGCTCGAACGGGCGGCGGAGCTTTCCCGCGAGCAGGCGGCGTGACCCGCTGAGACCTGGTCACCCTTCGGTGCCGTGATCCTTGTTGTAGCGCGCGAGCGTTTCTTCGATCGGGCCGTCGAACTTGAGCCTGCCACCATCGAGATACAGCGCCCTGGTGCAGAAGCGGCGCAGATCACGCTCACTGTGCGAGACAAGAAAAAGTGTTCGCCCTTCGGCGAGCATCTGATCGATGCGCTGATAGCACTTGTTGCGAAAGGCCTTGTCGCCCACCGCGAGCACCTCGTCGACAAGAAGCACCGGCTCGTCGAGCTGCGAGACCACCGAGAACGCGACCCGCACCTTCATGCCGCTGGAGAGGTGTTTGAACGGAGTGTCGAGTACGTCACGGGCTTCAGCGAACTCGACGATCGAATCGAACCGTTCGGCGATCTCCCGTCGACTCAGCCCGTGCATGCCCGCGGTCAGGTGGATGTTGTCGCGCACCGTGAGATCCCCCGCGAACCCGCCGGTCAGCTCGATCAGCGGCGCGACACCTCCGTGCACCTTCACCGTGCCCTCATCCGGGAGCAGCACACCCGCCACGAGCTTCAGCAGCGTTGACTTGCCCTGGCCGTTGCGGCCGACCACGCCGATGGCCTCGCCGGGGCGCACCGTGAATGTCACGTCGCGCAGGGCCCAAAACTCGCCCGCGCGCTTGCGGCGCTTCTTGCTCGAGAACAGATCCTTGAAGCTGCGGCGTGAACCGCGATTGCGCCGAAAGCGCACACCCAGCCCGTCGGCGGTGATGATCTCCGGTGCCACTGCCTGCAATCTACAGCTCCTTCAACACTCCGCCGACCGAGCGCTTGAACACGACGATGCCAACCACCAGGATCACACAGGTGATGCCCGCCGAGACGGCGACGAGCCCCCAGTGCAGTTGATCGGGAAAGAACCCCGCGCGGAAGAGGGAGAAGATGCCCGACAGCGGGTTGGCCCAGGCCACGAACGCGAATCCCTGCGGCAGATCGTTGGCCCCGTAGATGACCGGGGAAGCATAGAACAGCACGCGCAGCACCAGTTTCGTCGCGCGCTCCAAGTCGCGGAAGAACACGACGAGCGGGGCGAGGATCAGCCCAACCCCGAGCACGAGCGCCCCCGTCAGCAGCACGCCGAGTGGGTAGAGCACGAGCAACCAGTTCGCCTCCGCGCCGGTGAGAATCGCAAAGAGCACCAGCACCGGCAGACTCAGGAGAAACTCGATACCTTTCGAGCACACGATGCGGGCGACCCAGATCCAGCGAGGCAATGAGACGGATCGCACGAGCTTGACGTCGCGCAGAAACGCGCGACTCGAGTCGCCGACCGCTCCGTTGAACCAGACCCACGGCAGCATCGCGCTCAGGAGGAACACGATATACGGTGCCTCACCGAGCGACCGCGACATGAGCTGCGTGAAAATGAACCAGTAGATGACGCTCATCAGCAGCGGGTCGAGGATCGACCAAAGGTAGCCCAGCAGCGACGTCGAGTAGCGCACCTTGAGGTCGCGAACGGTGAGGAGCCTCAGGGAGCGTAGGGCAATGGCCCGGTGGCCGGCCGGCCGATCCCTGTTGCTCGTCACACAGCTATTCTGCCGCGTTTTGGCCACGGCGCACAGTTCGCACTCGTTTCGACGAGGGTTCTGCGTTTGAACGAGGGGTTCTTGCCCCTGCAACTCCCATCGTTGAAGTAAACACCCGTCGTCCAAACGCGGGAGCTTGTCGTCAACAGAGCCCGGTGCGGCACGCATTTCGGGGCTGGGCATTTGATAGGTTTATAGTTGTGCCTGCAAACCCGCCCAGCGAAGAATTCTCAGCCGACGCCCAGCCGGTCGAGCCTTCGCCCGCTGCGGAAACACTGGCCCCGCCGCGCACGGTTCGCCGCCGGGTGACGCGGCCGGTCACAGGCTCTCCGGCCCGAGGCACCGACCCTGCGGAATCGGCAGCCACGGCGGCACCTTCAGCGCCGACCGAGACCGCCCAACAGACTGAGACCGGCCAGACCGAGACCGCAGCGCCTGCTGAGCCAGCTGAACGAAACTCGACCGAACAGGCCGGGCCATCGCCACGAACCGGCCGCATCGAGGTGCCGGTCCCTTCCGTTGTTCGGGCGAGGGAGCGCGCCGAGGTCGCCTCCCAGAACCCCGTCGTTCTGCACGCGGATTCGCTCACGAAGTCGTACGGTCAGGTGCTCGCCGCGGCCGACGTCAGCTTTGAGGTGCGCGCCGGCTCGCTCACGGGAGTCGTCGGCCCGAATGGTGCGGGCAAGACCACCGTGCTCTCGATGATCAGCGGACTGAACCGGCCAAGCTCCGGCAGAATCTCGGTGCGCGGCATCGACGTCTGGGCCGACGGGCCGGCGGCGAAGCGAGTCATCGGCAGCCTGCCCGACCGTCTGCGCTTGTTCGACCGGCTCTCCGGCGGGCAACTGCTGTATTACGCGGGCGTGCTGCAGGGCCTCGACCAGACGACCGTGGCCGAGCGGTCAGCCGAGCTCGCTGTCGCGTTCGGCCTCGAATCAGCGCTCGAACGTCCCGTCTCCGACTACTCGGCCGGCATGCAGAAGAAGATCGGGCTGGCGTGCTCGATGATCCACGCACCCGAGGTGCTCGTGCTCGACGAGCCCTACGAAACGATCGACCCGGTATCGGCCTCGAACGTCACGGAGATCCTCGAGAAGTATGTTGCCGGTGGAGGCAGCGTGATCATGTCGAGCCACAGCCTCGACCTGATTCAGCGCATCTGTGACCACGTGGTCGTCATCATCGACGGCTCGGTAGTCGCCAAGGGCACCGTCGACGCGGTTCGCGCGGGCGTGAGCCTGGAGGAACGGTTCAAGCACCTGACCAAGCCCAGCGAAGAAGGGAAGGGGCTCGAGTGGTTGCGCGGCTCTTCAGACTCCGAATAGCCCTGCTCGGCTCGGTCTTTCGCGGTGGATTCCGAGCTATCTTCCGAACGGTGCTCACCGCGATCCTCGCCATCGCGCTCGCGGTCGGCTACGCCTGGCTCCCGGGGTGGCTTTCGAACGACGCAGCGGGCAGGGCCTCGATCGGGGTGTTTCTCGCTTCGGCGCTCATGGCTGCGATCGCCCTCGTGCCGCTCTTTGCGAACGTGCGGAACCTCGAACCCAGGCAGTTTGCCGCCTTCCCGGCACGACCGGGAAGCGTCGCCACAGCACTGCTGCTCTCCACCGTCTTGAGCTGGCCCATGATCTGGTTGCTGGTGTGGATGGCGGCGCTCGTGGTGCTGCAGCCGGACTGGGCAGTCCCACCGTGGGCCCTGCTCGTCTCGGCGCTGCTCACGATCGGTCTTTCGATCAGTCTGGTCCGCGTCAGCTCAGGTGCGGTGCATCTTCTGGTGCCCCGTCGCGCCATCGGGGGATTGCGCTGGATCGGGCTCCTGATCGCGCTTGCCGCACTGCCGTTGATCGTGTTCCTGCTCACCGACGCGGTTCGCTCGGCGCACAGCAGCGCCGTGCACGACACTGCCGAAGTGCTCGGATGGACGCCTCTGGGCGCTCCCGCTGCGGGGCTCGCGTATCTCGAGCAGGGTGATGTCTCGGCGGCCGTGATGCGCTTCGCTGCCGCGGGTGCGGCTCTCCTTGTGCTGGTCGCGCTGTGGTATCTCATCGTCGCGCGCTCGCTCTCGACAGTGGAGCGGCCCGACCCTGACGGTGTCAACAGCGACGGTCTCGAGCTCTTCGAGCGATTTCCCGCGCACCCTCGTGAGGTGATTGCCGCGAGGTCCCTGACCTATTGGCGACGCGATCCGCGCTATCGGGTCGCACTCTTTGCGATCCCTATCGCGCCGATCGTGATGGTGGCAGCGCTGTGGATCGCGGGGGTCGACCCAGCAATGCTGTCGCTGCTGCCTCTCCCAGTCATCCTGCTGCTGCTGGGGTGGTCGCTCCACAACGATGTCGCGTACGACTCGACAGCGATCTGGATGCATGTTGCCAGCGGTACCAAGGGCGTCCACGACCGCGCCGGGCGACTGGCACCCGTGCTCGTGATCGGCTTGCCGCTGGTCATCCTCGGATCGAGCCTCACCGTCACCGTTGCGGGCGATTGGCGGACGCTGCCCGCCGTGATCGGACTGAATTTCGCGGTCCTGCTCGTATCAGCCGGTGCCGCGAGCGTGTTCTCGGTGCTGATGCCCTATCCGGCGACCAGACCGGGGGACAGCCCGTTCGCCCAGCCCGCGGTGCAGGGCTCCGGCGCGGGCCTCGCTCAGACGCTCTCGATGCTCGTGGCGCTGATCCTCGCAGTCCCTCCCGTGCTCTTCGCCGCCCGGCCGATCCTGGAGCCCGAACTCGTGACGAACCTCATCGCGCTCGGCTTCGGTGTTGGTTGGGGCCTCCTGGTGCTGTGGCTCTGCACCCTCATCGGCGGTCGGGTCTTCGAGCGCGGTGCTCCCGAATTGGTGGCGTTGACGCAGACCTTCGACTGATCCTCGCGCGAACATCGAACAGCGGGAGCGTGTAGTCGCAGAGCGGTCCGATCAGCAGCGCAAACGCGAGCGTGCCGAACCAGACGTCGCCGCCGAGCAGCCAGCCGATGAGCAGCACGGTAACCTCGACCGAGGTTCTGGCGATCCAGATCTTCACGCCGAACCTGGCGTGCAGCCCCGTCATGAGTCCATCTCGTGGGCCCGGGCCGAATCGGCTCCCAATGTACAGGCCCGTCGCGACGGCAAGCAGCAGCAGGCCCCCGCCGAACAGCAGCACACGCTGCCACATCTCGGTTGGTTCAACGAGCACCCACAGGCCGAAGTCGAGGGCGGGACCGATCAGCAGAATGTTGAGCACCGTGCCGATGCCGGGCCTCTGCTTCAATGGGATCCACAGCAGCAGCACCAGCACACCAATGAGGACCGTCAAGAGTCCGAGGCTGAGCCCCGTGACATTCGACATGCCCTGCGCGAAGACGGTCCACGGATCCACCCCAACGGCCGCACGGACCATCATGGCACCAGCGAACCCGTAGAGAAAGAGACCGGCGAGCAGCTGGCCGATTCGGCGAAAGATCACGCCCGTCAGCGTACACTGAGTGGTATGGGTATCTTCACACGCGACAAGTCCGACACCGGTGGCGGCGTTGACGTGCTCGACCGCGAGCTCGAGGAGCTATTGAACCAGGACCAGCTCGAGGACGGTGACCACGAGCGGTTCTCGCACTACGTGCCGAAAGACAAGATTCTCGAGTCGGCAGTGACCGGCAAGCCCGTGCGCGCGCTCTGCGGCAAGAAGTGGACGCCCTCTCGCGATCCCGAGAAGTTCCCGGTGTGCCCCGATTGCAAGCGCGTGTACGAGCGCATGCGCAAGTAGTGACTGCTACCGGTACTCGGTGGGGATCGCCGGGTCGCCTCGGGTGAGGCTCATCGCCACGTGCGGCAGCTCGGCCACCGCTGTGCGATGGCGCTTGCGTGCGGCTTCAATCCCGGCCCTGCCGAGGTGCTCCGAGCGCACTTCGCCGGCGGTGACCAGTGGTACGAGGATCTCTCGGCCGAGCTCGGCTCCTTCGTCCGCCCCACCGGGGCCGTCCCCGATGCAGAGGAGTTCGGTGCTCGCCTTCCCGCGTGAGTCGTAGAGCCTGCGCACACTCTTGCGGCCGCCAACGGAGACCTTGTCTGCTGACGTCTTCGCCACCGACACCCATTCACCGTCATCACCTTGGCGGGCCACGAGCTTGTAGACCATGCCCATCGTCGGAGATCCGCTCCCCACCACGACCGAGGTGCCCACCCCGAAGCTATCGACGGGCGACGCGGCCAGCGCGGCCACGGTGTATTCGTCGAGGTCATTCGTCACCGTAATGCGCGTGTTCGTAGCGCCGAGCTCGTCGAGCAGTTCGCGCACCCGCGCAACGACAACGGGCAGGTCGCCGGAGTCGATCCGCACGGCGCCCAGCCCGGTGCCTGCCACCTCGACGGCGTTACGCACCCCCTGCTCAATGTCGTAGGTGTCGACGAGCAGGGTGGTGTCGGGGCCCAGTGCGTCGACCTGCGCTTGAAAGGCCTGCTGCTCGTCGTCGTGGAGCAGGGTGAAGGAGTGCGCTGCGGTGCCCATGGTGGGGATGCCGTAGCGTCGGCCAGCCTCGAGGTTGCTGGTCGCTGAGAAGCCCGCGATGTATGCGGCTCGCGCGGCGGCCACGGCCCCGTGTTCGTTCGCGCGGCGGGAGCCCATCTCGGCGAGTGGGCGACCGTTCGCGGCCTGCACCATTCGGCTGGCCGCGGTGCCGACTGCGGAGTCGGCATTGAGGATGCTGAGGGCCAGAGTCTCGAGCAGCACGCCCTCGGCGAACGTCGATTCGACGGTGATCAGCGGGGATCCCGGGAAGAACACTTCGCCCTCGGGATACCCCCAGATATCACCGGAGAAGCGGTAGTCGGCGAGCCAGTCGAGCGTTTCGGGGCGTAGAAAGCCCTGCGAAGCAAGCCATTCGATCTCGGAGTCGCCAAACCGGAACTGTTCGATCGCCTCGAGCAGGCGCCCGGTGCCGGTCACCATGCCGTAACGTCTGGCACCTGAGAGACGCCTTGCGAAGAGCTCGAATACGCTGCGGCGATCCGCCGTGCCTGCGGCGAGTGCCGCGTCGACCATGGTGAGTTCATAGCGGTCGGTGAGGAGTGCCGTCGAAGTGCTCACGCGGCAAGCCTACTTGACGCGTGACCGCGGCGCGGAGGCCGGGGATCCTTGCGTGTCGGGGTGGCTGTTCAATGGAAGTCTCTCGATGACACGGAGCTTGGGGCTGCGAGCGGTTCGAACCCGGCAGCGATCACGTTCACGAGTCCCTCGGGGTTGCGCTCGAGTGTGCCGGTGACCACGAGCGCGGGGGAGGTGCGCGCGATGCGTTGGAACTGCTGCCAGACACTTGCCCAGACCACGATGTTCGTGGTTCCAGCCTCGTCTTCGAGCGTGAGAAAGGTGACTCCTCCCGCGGTGCTCGGTCGCTGCCGGTGCGTGACGAGGCCAGCGACGCGCACAACCTGGCGTTGTCTGAGGCGCTTCAGTGCGTCGGAGCGTGTGATCGAGCGCCCGTCGAGTTCGTCTCGCAGCAGGGCCACCGGATGGACACCTGCGACAATGCCCGTGCTCCAGAGGTCAAGGGCGGTTTGTTCGGCATCGCTGAGCACCGGGAGCAGCGGAGGCTGCACGTGCACGGCGATGCCGGGCAGGAAGCGTTCGCGATTGTCTGCTGCGGGACCGGCATTCCATAGGGCTTCGCGACGCGTGATCCCGAGCCCCTCGCATGCGCCCGCAGTAGCAAGGGCCTCGAGCTGCTGCTGATCGAGATCGGCGCGGCGTGCGAGGTCGGCGAGATCCTCGAACGCGGACTGCTTTCGAGCGGTGACGATACGCTCTGCCGCGGCCTGATCGATGCCGCGAATCTCGGCGAGACCCAGGCGCACTGCGAAGGCCCCGTCGCGTCGATGCGTGGCCGAATCATCGGGTGCGGCGGGATCGAACGCCCCCACCGGTGGTTGTTCGCTGCTGATGCACGAAGCGGGGGGAGTCTCAGACGTATCACCCTGCCCTTCGCGGTTCGCGAGTCGCTCCAACGATGCCGACACGAATGGGTGCTGCACGTCGGCGGCCAGCACTTCGACTCCGTGTCTTCGCGCGTCCTCGACCAGGCTTCGCGGCGCGTAGAATCCCATCGGTTGGGAGCGCAGCAGCCCGATGAGAAAGGCTGCCGGGTAGTGCAGTTTGAACCACGCACTCGCATACACGAGCAGGGCGAAACTGATCGAGTGGCTCTCGGCGAAGCCGAAGTTCGCGAATGCCTGAATTTGTGCGTAGATGGCTGCCGCGCTCGCGTCGTCGAGCCCGTTCTCGCGCATGCCTGCGAAGAGTTTCTTCTCGAGTCGCTCGATTCTTTCGGTGCCGCGCTTCGATCCCATCGCGCGTCTCAAAAGATCGGCGTCTTCCGGAGAGCAGCCCCCGACCGCCTGCGCCATCTGCATGAGCTGCTCTTGGAAGAGCGGCACGCCGAGGGTGCGCTCGAGCACGGGCTCGAGCAGCGGATGCGGGTAGCTGACTGGTTCTTCGCCGTTTCGTCTGCGCAGGTAGGGGTGAATGGCACCGCCCTGCAGCGGGCCCGGGCGAATGAGCGCGATCTCGATCACGAGGTCGTAGAAGCAACGCGGCTTGAGGCGGGGGAGCGTGTTCAGCTGGGCGCGGCTCTCGAGCTGGAACACGCCGACCGCGTCTGCGCGGCAGAGCATGTCGTACACTCCGGGCTCCTCCTTCGGCAGCGTGGCGAGGTCCCATCGCTCCCCGGTGGCTTCTGCGGCCAGATCGATGGTGCATTGCAGCGCGCTCAGCATGCCGAGACCGAGCAGGTCGAACTTCACCAGTCCCATCGACGCGCAGTCTTCCTTGTCCCACTGCAGCACGGTGCGACCTGGCATGCGTGCATGCTCGATTGGGCAGACTTCTCCGACGGGGCGCTCGGTCAACACCATGCCGCCGGAATGGATGCCAAGATGCCTGGGTGCTTTGAGCAAGCGGTTCGCGAGCTGTTCGACATCGTCGGGAAGCTCGGATCCTGACTCCTTCCTCACCTTGCTGCGGCGCTCGAGCCCCTTGGTGAATCGGTTCTGCTGCTCGACGGAGTACCCCAGCGCCTTCGCCGCGTCCCTCACCGCATTCTTCGGGCGATACGTGATCACATTGGCGACTTGCGCGGCGTTGCGCCTACCGTAACGTTGATAGACGTATTGGATCACTTCCTCGCGACGATCGCTGTCGAAATCGACATCGATGTCGGGTTCCTCCTCGCGCATGCTGCTGAGGAACCGCTCGAACGGCAGACGGTAACCGATCGAGTCGACCGAGGTGATGCCCAGCACGTAGCAGACCGCGGAGTTCGCCGCAGAACCTCGACCCTGGCACAGGATGCCGCGCTGCCTCGCGAACTGCACAATATCGTGCACCACCAAGAAGTATCCGGGAAAGTCCTGCTGTTCGATCACCGCAAGCTCCTTCTCGAGCCGCTCAGTGATTGAGGCGTCGGGCAGGCGGTAGCGTTCCGCTGCCCCACGGTAGACCAGCTCACGAAGCCAGCTCATCTGGGTGTGGCCCTCGGGCACATCGAGGCGCGGGAGCTTCGGTGATGCTGCGCGGAGCGGAAACGAGAGCTGCCTCGCGAGCGGAGCGGTGCGCTTCACCGCGCCGGAATGGGCGGTGAAGCGCCGCAGCATGGCTCGGCCGGATCGCAGCCGCGCGGCACCCGAGGCGGGAAGGAACGGGTCGAGCTGGTCGAGGCTGCGTCGGGAACGAATCGCCGCCATCGCCTCGGCCAGTTCGGTATCCGCCGCGTTCGCGGCATGGACCGCCCCCGTGACGAGGGTGGCCAGCCGGGCATCTCTCGCGAGCGCTGCGAGCCGATCGTTTCTTGCGTCGTCTCCCGGATGACCATGATCGGTGAGTTCGACGAAAACATTGTCGCGCCCGAAGAGAGCGATGAGCCGATCGAGTTCGCGGGCTGCCGCACGCTCGCCGTCGGCGCGATTGCTCGCCCACTCGAGTGCCTGCCGCACCGAGCCCTTCCGGCAGCCGGTGAGCACCACCCATTCGCCCGCGGCAGTGGCGGCCAGCTGTTCGAGGTCGTAGACGGGGCACCCCTTCTGGTCACCGGTGAGCTGTGCCTCAGTGATCGCGGTGGAGAGTCGGTGGTAGCCGCTCACCCCGTTTGCGAGCACGAGCAGGTGCGTGCCCGTGGGGTCGGCTGCGCCGAGCTGGGGCGCATCGAGGCCCAGGGAGAGCTCTGCTCCATACACGGTGGCGAACACGCGCTCAGACTCTGCGGGAGCGATCAGCGAAGCCGCCTCGGCGAATTGCGGTGCACCCTGCAAGCCGTCGTGGTCGGTGATCGCGAGTCCTGCAAGCCCGAGCCGCACGGCCTCACGCACGAGGTCTTCTGGTGAGCTCGCCCCGTCGAGAAAGCTGTAGTGTGAGTGCGCGTGGAGCTCCGCGTAGGGGATCGGGGCGGCCATCGGTTCGGAGGGGAGGATCTCCTCGATGGCCTCTTCGTACGGTGTTCGGGATTCGCGTGCTTCTTGGACCTCCCGATCCTGCGCAGGGCTGCGCCCCGAAAGCTTGCGTTCCATCTCCCGCCAGGGAACTGGTGGGTTATTCCAACCCATCTGCGTACTCGCTCTCGTGTCCGTTCATAATCACCTGTGCCGTCCGCGTACACCACCATGCTTCAGGCGTATTTGCCTTCGGCCGACCAGCCGCTACTTGTGGTGAAGCGCAACAGCCAGGCTTCGCCATCTTCGAGCACAACCTGCATGCGGTAGTGCGCGCAGAGCGCCGAAGCCTCGTGACGCCACCATTGTTCGCGCACATGCCAAGGTGCGGACCATGCGCGCACCGTTTGCCCGCGCCCTGCGGCGCGAAATCGCTCGGGATCCGCGCTTAATAATTCATCGGCGTCGATCACCACCGGTGTCTCATCTGCTCCGATCAGCTCGACACGTGGCGGTGCTGAGAACACGAGCGTGGGGAGTGCACCGGTGAGTTTGCCGGGCCAGGGGCCGTCACGAGGACGAGATACATCTGCGGTGAGAGCGTTGCCCCATGGGACGGCCCGCTGCCGGTCGGCGCTGAGCCGGCCGCCCAGCAACGCGCCGGTTGCGACCTGCTCGTGCCCGACCATGCCCTGCACTCGGGTGAGCTGATGGTGCACGCGTTCGTCAGGTGCGGTGTTCCAAAGACCGGGCTCGTGCTCGGCGGCTCGTGCGGTTCGTGCCGGGCAGAAGCGCACCGCGGTGATGCCGGCCCCGCCGCGTTCTTGCTCGCTGGGTGGCACCTGGGTACTTGCCGGCCGCGCGGTCAGGGCGGCTGCCTGCCATCGCGCCCGGTTCACCACATCTGCGGGGGTGAAGTTCGCGGGGTGCGACCAGGTGCGTTCGTGGACGGCTCCCGTGTCATCGTGCAGATCGATGCGCAGTTCCGTGCAGACGAGACCTGCCGTGCTCAGATTCTGAACGAATCTCTCGGCGAGATCACTGCATGCGAACGCGAGCTGATCGTCGCCGCTCAGCGCGGGCTCGAAGTCCAGTCCCATCGAGAAGTCTCGCACGGGCGACCCGGCCGGCACCTCCTCGGTATGCGGCTCACCGAGCCCGCGCGCGCGTCGGTGCGCGGTGAGGGCGCCGCGTCCGAAGCGCTGCAGCACGAGATGCTCGGGAAAAGCGGCGAACGCTCCGAGCGTGTGCGCTCCGAGCCCGCTGAGCGTCTCCGCCAGTTGCTCGTCTGCGGCAGTGTCTACGGGGAACAGAGCAAGAAAGCGAACGGTGTCTTCGCTCGCGACAATGCGTGTATTCGGCGAGAGCGCACGAAGTCCGGGATGGTGCGCGGTGGTTTCGGCCGCGAGGCGTGCGGCGAAGACACCGTTCGCAACCCCGATCGAGATGCTTTCCAACACTCGTGCGTCGACCACCTCAGCGACGGCGGCGAGAATCCTGCGTGCTGCGGCGTCTTCACCGCCGTAGTAGCGTGCCGGACCGCGCGCCCTCATCGCGCAGAAGCCGGGCTCGAACTGCACGGCACCGGGCACCACCCGCTGTACGGCGGCGAAGAGATCGAACCAGCTGCGTGCGTCTGCTGTTTCGGAGTGCTCGGTCGCGTAGACGGAGGCGGTCAGCGCAATGATGCGCTCCGGTAACGGCTCGGAACTGGTCATGGGATGAGCCGCCCACCCTGGAACCGCACCGTGTGCACCCGCTGCCCGCGGCGGTCGAGCGAACGCACGGTGAGCACATGCGTGTCGAGCATGCCGTGACCTCTGCCCAGGCCGGACCAGCTGGATGCTGCGACGCGGAGCGCGGTGTCGCTGCGAGGCCAATCGCCGGTGACGATGAGCGCGGTGCCATGGTCTCGGAGCCGGGCGTGCAGCCGCTCGCTTTCTCCGGTGCCGGGTCGATGCTGCGGACAGAGCACGATGGCGGACATGACCTCGCTGAGCATGCCGGCGATGCTGAGCGCGTGCCGCCCCGGGTTCGGTATGACGATAAACCGCTCGAGAGCGATACCCAGGGTATTCGCAGCCTCGAAGCTGAGGTCCGGTACCCCGACTGCGGCACACCACGCCCCGTTTGCAGATGCCTCACGGAGCAGCGCGAGTGTGAGTAGCAACGATCCTCGCACCGATGTGGGAGCCCCTTTTTTCAAGGCCCCCGTCGGCAGTAACGGGCGCAACGCTGACGCTACGTCAAGCCCGCCCTCACCCATGCGCATCGGCTGCATCTCGGTGATGCGCTGCTGCAGTGAGCGGACGGTGGCGAGCTGGTTCATGCCAGTCATATTCGAACAAACTTTCGAATAAGTCAAGTTGGTGGCGAGAGCTGAGCAGCGCCTGGATGACCCCTGCGACAAGCGCCTAAGATGGAGAGGATGAACGAAGACGACCTTGAAGATTACGAACGCGAAGCCGAGCTCTCGCTGTTTCGCGAGTATCGCGATATCGCGCAGCAATTCCGCTACGTTGTCGAGACCGAGCGTCGTTTTTACCTGGCGAACGAGGTCGATCTGCAGCGGCGGGACGCGGGGAGCGATTTCTACTTCGAGCTGAGCATGAACGATGTGTGGGTGTGGGATGTGTATCGCTCTGATCGTTTCGTGAAGTCGGTGCGGGTGCTCACGTTCAAGGATGTCAATGTGGAGGAGCTTTCGGCACGGGAGCTCAAGTTGCCACAGGAGCTCTCCATCGACGACTGATAGGCCGGGGCTGATTGCCTGACCACTGGTGCGGCAACATCCGGGAGTCGTAGTTACGGAACAACTCGGGCCGTACACAACCTTTCGGTGCCTGTGTAGATGCCGAATTTCGCGCAGAACCTGTAGAAACTCGGAGACGAGCATGCCTGGCCGACCAGGCTGGCTGCATGGTAAAGCTCGACTCCCCATCTGTCAGAGGACATCGAAACCGCGAACTGGGTGCGCGCGGCGAACAGCTTGCGGCGGCATACCTGGAATCGCTCGGCTGCACGGTGCTCGCTCGGAACTGGCGTGACGGTCGCCAAGGAGAACTCGACCTCGTCGTGAAAGACGGAGACTGCATCGTCGCAGTCGAGGTGAAAACGCGAAGCGGCACCGGCTATGGCACTCCGTTTGAATCGATCACGGCGCGTAAAGCCGCACGCCTGCGACGATTGCTGCTCGCCTGGGTCAGCGAGCATAAGCCTCGCGCGGTCAGTCTGCGCATCGACGCAATCGCGGTACTCCTGGTGGGTGATCGTGAAGCTCCGCGCATCGAGCACCTGCGAGGCATCGCATGAGTCCGCACGTGTGCCGCACTGCGGCGATCGCTCTGAACGGGCTCGAGGGCACCGTGGTGCTCGTTGAGGCCGCGGTGTCGAATCAACTCCCTGGCATGGCGATCATCGGTCTCCCAGACACCGCACTGGCCGAAGCAAAACAACGCGTCAAACTCGCCACACAACACGTCGGCATGTCGCTTACCGATCGCTTTCTCATCGTTAACCTCAGCCCGGCCGCGCTGCCGAAACAGGGTTCGGGTTTCGACCTGGCGATCGCGCTGTCCGCGCTCGCGGCCTCCGGCAGACTGCCCTCAGACAAACTCGAGGGCATCGCGCACATCGGAGAACTCGGTCTCGACGGCAGCCTGCGTAGGCCACCCGGCTTACTGAGCGCGGTCATCGCGGCCAAGAGCCTCGGCTTCAACCGGGTGATCGTGCCTGCTTGCTGCTCGAGTGAGGCGGCGTTAGTCCAGGGCATCGAGGTCATCTCAGCCGATTCACTGCGCGGAGCCGTGGCCTGGCACCGAGGCGAGACGAGCGGTTGGGCGATCGCTCGAGCGAGCGAGACCAGTGCCGATACGAGGTCGTTGGCATCCGACCTCGACGCTCCGGATATGGCCGATGTTATCGGTCAACCCGAGATCGTTGAGGCGCTTGTCGTTGCCGCGGCAGGCAGGCACCATGTGTCGATGATCGGGCCTCCGGGGGCGGGCAAGACCCTGCTCGCCACTCGACTCGCCTCGATTCTTCCCGACCTGGACGACGAAGAATCGATCACGGTCTCAAGCATCGCTTCTTTGGGCGGTGCCTCGTTGACGGGTTTGGTTCGCCGACCGCCCTTCGTCAACCCGCATCATACGGCGTCGAAAGTGTCCATCATTGGAGGCGGTGATGCCAGTGGCATTCGTCCGGGCGCAATCACCAAAGCCTGTCACGGCCTGCTCTTTCTTGATGAGGCTCCCGAGTTCTCGGTGGATGCGCTCAACGCTCTCAGGCAACCGCTCGAGTCCGGCACCGTCGAGATCCATCGCGCCAAACATCATGTGACGCTCCCCGCTGCGGTGCAGGTGGTGCTGGCGGCGAACCCCTGCCCGTGCGGGTTCGCCGACTCGGTGGAAAGCGTCGCCGTGTGTCGGTGCACGCCGATGCAGAAGATGAAGTACCTCAACCGATTGAGCGGACCGCTCACCGACCGTATTGACCTCAGACTGAACGTGCGCCGAGTCCCGAGCGCGCTCCTCGAGGCCGACACACTCCCGCGAGCAACGAGCCGCGAACTACGAGAACGCGTCGCGGCGGCCCGCAAACGAGCCGCCGCGCGTTTAGCGGGCACTCCCTGGAAGGTGAACTCCGAGGTCGCAAGCCAATGGTTGCGCGCACCGGGCAATCGACCGTCACGAACTGCGACGGCGGTGCTCGATGCGGCATATGCCCGAGGCGCGATCAGTATGCGCGGCTACGACCGCACGCTGCGACTGGCATGGACGATCGCCGACCTCGAAGGCAAGGAAGCACCTGAACGGTCGGAGATTCGACAGGCCCTCACCCTGCGCGAGGGGGCAGCATGAGCGGCGCTCAGCACACCCGGCTGCCCTCGCTTCGGGCAGAGGCCTTAGTGGTGCAACAACTCGCCCGCCTCAACGCAGAGGGCGACGAGGAGGAAATGACACAGCAGCGAGCAGATCTCATGCTCGCCCGTGTCGCCTGGTCGAGGTTGTGCGAGCCAGGCGACAGCACCGCGGGCGAGCTGCTCGGCTCGCTCGGTCCCGAACTCGCGCTCGACCTCCTGGTGCGAGGTGTGAATGCGAAGAAGATTGTCGACGTCGCGTGCGCGCACGGAGCCGAGATCCCGACCCGTCATATGACCGAAGCACTCAGCCGGTGGAAGCCCCGGCTGAGTCGTAGCGACACGCTCAGAGACATCGAGCGTGCAGCGCATGCGGGACTTCGTATCGTGCTACCCGGCGACACCACCTGGCCCACGTCGCTCGATGACCTTGCGCTGCACGCTCCCAACATGCTGTGGGTGCGAGGCGATCCAGAACGGCTGCGGTCCCCATCCCTTGGCGTGGTCGGGGCCAGGGCCGCAACCGGCTATGGCAGCCATGTCACTGCGGAGATCGTCGACGGTGTGTGTGCAGCAGGGATCGCAATCGTCTCGGGTGCGGCCTACGGTATTGACGCGGTAGCGCATCGCACTGCGCTCGCGGCCGAGCACACGACCATTGCAGTGCTCGCCGGGGGAGCAGACCGACCCTACCCGCGGGCCCATGAAACGTTGCTCGACCGTATCGCGCAATCAGGCGCGGTCTGCTCGGAGATGATTCCGAATGCCGCACCCACGAAATGGAGGTTTCTGCAGCGCAATCGGATTATTGCCGCGATCTCTCGAGCAACGCTGGTGACCGAGGCGGGTATGCGCTCGGGTAGTTTGAACACGGCAGGACACGCTGCTCAGTTGGGTCGGGCGCTTGGAGCTGTGCCCGGGCCCGTAAACTCGGCATCGTCTGCGGGGTGCCACCGGCTGATTCGCGAGTACGACGCGATGCTTGTCACCAACTCGAAAGAGGCGTGCGAGCTCACAGGAGTTGCGGGCGACACGACGCTCTGCGCTGACGGTTCGCACGAACCCGACATGCGCGAACCTGACGCGCACGAACACCCCACGTCTGAGCGAGAGCATGACGGGGCCTGGGAGCGTCGAGTGCGAGATGCGCTTCCACTGCGCGGTTCGCGGGACCTGGCCGAGATAGCGAAGCTTGCCGGGCTCACCGTGTCGCAGACCCGAGGAGTGCTGGCCGAGCTTGAGATACTCGGGTTCGTGCGGCGCGCCAATGATGGTGTCGGCTCCGCGTCGGCCTGGGCGCTCGCGAGGTGAATTCGTGAAACACACGAGCAAGACCGCGCCACGGCCGCCACCGCTCCGGGAACCTCGGCGTGATGGCGCACAATGAATGTATGCGGCTGAACGAGGCGATCGAGGGGTTTCTGAGAACCGTCGAGTTCGAGTACGGGTACTCGACACACACCGTGAAGGCCTATCGCAACGACCTCCGTTCCCTCCTCGAGTTCGTGCAACCGGAGGAACAGGACGGGCAACCGGGCGAGGTGGACGTGACGGTGCTCGACCTGGAGCTCTTGCGCGGTTGGTTGTGGGACAAGCAGCAGCGCGGTTACGCGACGCGCACGATTGCGCGGAGTGTGGCCACGATCAAGTCGTTCGGCAGCTGGCTCGAACAGCGGCAGGTGCTGCCGGGGAGCCCGGCTTCTCGCCTGCACACCCCGAAGCAAACGAAAACGCTGCCGAGAGTGCTCAGTGAACAGCAACTCGACCGCATTCTTGAGCGAGCGGCGCGGCGAGCCGAGAGCGGAGATCCCGGACAGATCAGGGATCGGGCCGTGCTCGAACTGCTCTATGCCACGGCTCTTCGGGTGTCGGAACTGTCGGCGCTGCCCCTCGACGGGCTCGACCTGAACGCCCGCACCGTGCGGGTGATCGGCAAGGGCAACAAGCAGCGCGTCGTGCCGATGGGAGCACCCGCGGCCGGGGCAATAGACGATTATCTTCGTCGAGCACGCGGGCCGCTGCTGGCGCAGGGCGAGGGCGAGGATCCGGGCACGGTCTTCGTATCGAACCACGGGACCGCACTCAGCCCCAGTGCGGTGTATCGCCTCGTCTCGAGGGAGCTCGAGCAGGAACCGGGAGGCGGCCCGCGAGGACCACACACGTTCAGGCATAGCGCCGCCACCCACCTGTTGAACGGTGGCGCTGATCTGCGAGTGGTGCAGGAGATGCTCGGGCACGCGAGCCTGGGGAGCACCCAGATCTACACGCACGTCTCGACGGAGCGGCTTGCGCAGACCTACCGCCAGGCGCACCCGCGGGCCTGAGACCGGGGAGGCCCGGCGGTAGGTGTCAGCATGGGTTAAGGCTGCTCGTTCGCCCCCGGCTCAGTGCCGGCATCGTCAGCACCCGCCGCATTGTCGCCGGCCGCCTGTCCGGCACGCTTGCGCCTGGTTGTGGCGAACGTACCGCCACCGATCGCGAGCACCAGCACGACGGCGATCGCCACCCAGATCGCGACAGGCACACCCGAGTTCTCGTTCTCGCTCTGCGTGGTCACGACATCGGCTTCGTCGTTATCGGCAGGGGCATCAGACGAGTCGGACTCGTGCTGGTGGCCCTCAGACCCGCCGGATCCGGCTTCCTCCTCGTCGTGATGGTGGTCCGCCTCCGCTGGAGTCAGGCTCCACTCGGAGTTGCCGTCTCCGAGATCCTCACCGACGAGGTCGAGCTCGCCGTTGATGGGGTGACCGTCGCTAGAGACCGCTCGCCACTGCACAGTGACATGCTCTCCGAAGGGAGGCATCACGATGCGCTGCACGAGGTCGCGGCCCGAGACGATGGGGCTCCCATCAAGCAGATCTGCGCCCGAGTCGTCGGTGATGACGAACGCGGCACCCTCGTTGATGAGTTCATTGTTGAAGCTGAGCGTGAGTTCCACCCCTGAGCCGTCGGATGTCGCTTCTGCGGAGGAACCGACAAGCTGGTCGTGGGCGAGCGCCGGTGCCGCCGCACTGACGGTCAACGCGAGTGCGGCAATGATGCCGGCGGCAATGCGGGCGAACGGGTTTCGGGTACGCCGGATTGGCGCGGTGAAGGTCTTCATGTGTGTACTTTCTCTTGTCATGTGCAGTGGATCAGTGGTCCGCGCATGCGGCCGGACCGCCCGTGCATACGGGTGGACCACGATGACTGATCACTGAGAGAAAGTTGTGCTCTGCGACGCGTTCTCGGGTGAGATCCAACGCAAGGATTACCCGAGGTGCGGGGAGCCGCACGCTGCGCAGCAGCGTCGGCAGTGCACTGCGCAGCACTCGCACGAGGTGCAGCAGGGAACGCTCGCCCCAGTGCATGAGTGCGATCGTCAGCGCTGCTGCGAGGGCGTGGGACGCCCACATCGAGGCGTCGGTGCCGGCAGAAGCGAGTTCGGGGTCGAAACGGAGCAGCGACAGGTGCGCGTGTGGGGAAACCGGCGCAGGAAGCGCAGGAACAGCAGGAAGGGGTGCCCCTGGTGCCTGTGTGAGACCAGCGGAGGGCGATCCGAGGCCCGCGAATGCCCAGTGGTACAAGAACTGGGCCGTGCTGACCGCGAGAGCGAGCCGCCACAGTGAGGCGATGCGACCCGCGAGCAGCACACACACGGGCAGAGCAATGAAGGTCGTCGCGGCGATAGCGAGTGGTGTCGCGGTGCCCCCGGCGACGCTGTGCGAGGCAGCGGCGAGCATCGTTGCGGTGAGCGCACCGAAGAGTCCGCGCACGCTTCTGACGGCGCGGCTCATTCTCGGCTTGGAGCTCACGCTCACAGTCTAAAACGACGCCTCAGGCCGACGCTGACCAGTTCCCCGAAGGCTTCGGCCGGGACAGGTAGGATTGATCCTTGTGTCAACGAGTGAAGAATCGGCAACCGCCAACCCGATCACCCAGGAAGCCGCCGACGCGGCTGTCGCAGCAGCCCTCGAGGCATTCGCAGCAGCAAGCTCCGTCGCCGAACTGAAACAGGCTCGCGGTCAACACGCAGGCGAGGCGAGCGCGATCGCACGGCTGAACGCGAAGATGCGCGAAGTGCCGAAGGATCAGAAGGCCGCGACCGGCAAGTTCATGGGGCAAGCTCGTGGCCGCATCGAAGGCGCGTATAAGCAGCGTGAGGCCGAGCTCACCGAGGCCGAGGCCGCCGCGCGCCTCGTCGCCGAGACCGTGGACGTGACCGAGGCTCCAGTGCGGCGAGCATCGGGTACGCGTCATCCGCTGGCGCAGCTGCAAGACGAGATCGGTGATGTTTTTATCGGCATGGGGTGGGAGATCGCCGAAGGTCCCGAGCTCGAACACGAGTGGTTCAACTTCGACGCGTTGGGATTCGACCCTGACCACCCGGCACGAGCGATGCAGGACACCTTCTTCGTCGACCCCCCTGAGCGGCACCTGCTGCTGCGCACCCACACGTCGCCGGTGCAGGTGCGGTCGCTGCTCGACCGGGAGCTTCCGGTGTACGTCATCGCGCCCGGTCGCGTGTACCGCACGGACGAGCTCGACGCGACGCATACCCCCGTGTTTCAGCAGGTCGAGGGCCTCGCGATCGATCAGGGCCTGACGATGGCGCACCTGCGCGGCACGCTCGAGCACTTCGCCCGCCAGATGTTCGGCGAAGAGGCGAGGATCCGTCTGCGTCCGAACTTCTTCCCGTTCACCGAGCCGAGTGCCGAGATGGACGTCTGGCAGCCGAACGCCAAGGGCGGAGCCCGCTGGGTGGAGTGGGGCGGCTGCGGCATGGTCGATCCCAATGTGCTGCTCGCGGCCGGCATCGACCCCGACAAGTACCAGGGGTTTGCGTTCGGCATGGGCATCGAGCGAACCCTCCAGTTCCGCCACGACCTCAACGATATGCACGACATGGTCGAGGGCGATGTGAGATTCAACCAGCAGTTCGGAGGCTTGGTCTAATGCGTATTCCACTCAGCTGGCTCGGTGAGCACGTCGCCCTTGCAGACGGCATCACTCCCGAGCAGGTGCATGCCGATCTCGTGCGCGTCGGGTTTGAAGAGGAATCGATCCGCAGGTTCGAGGCGACCGGTCCGATCGTGGTCGGGCAGGTGCTCTCGCGCGAGCCTGAACCGCAGACGAACGGCAAGACCATCAACTGGTGCCAGGTGCGTGTCGCGCCAGCAGGACAGCAGGCTGCAGACGGCGGCGCTGACGTGCGCGGCATTGTGTGCGGTGCCCACAACTTCGAGGCCGGTGACAAGGTCGTCGTGACACTGCCGGGCTCGGTGCTGCCGGGTGACTTCCGCATCGCCGCGCGCAAGACCTACGGGCACGTGAGCGACGGCATGATCGCCTCGGCGCGCGAGCTCGGTATGGGCGAGGATCACGAAGGCATCGTCGTGCTCTCGCGGCTGGGCCTCGACCCCGAGGTGGGGGCGAACGCGCTCGAGCTGCTCGGTCTCACCGACTCGGCGGTCGAGATCAATGTCACACCCGATCGCGGGTATGCGTTCTCGATTCGCGGCGTGGCTCGCGAATATGGGCATTCGACCGGTGCCGTGTTCACGGACCCCGCGACGTCGCTCGAGATCGGGCGAGGATCGGGATTCGACGTCGTGCTCGATGATCGGGCCCCGATTCGCGGTCGTCAGGGCTGCACCGGCTTCATCGCGCGCGTGGTGCGCGGCGTTGATCCGTCGCGTCCGACTCCGCCGTGGATGGTGTCGCGGCTCGTGCTCGCGGGCATCCGTTCGCTCGGCCTGCAGGTCGACATCTCGAACTACGTCATGCTCGAGCTCGGGCAGCCCCTGCACGCCTACGATCTCTCGAAGGTCACCGGGGGGATCACGGTGCGGCGCGCGCGACCGGGGGAGACCCTCGTCACGCTTGACGGGCAGGAGCGGAAGCTCGACCCCGAGGACCTGCTGATCACCGACGAGTCGGGTCCGATCGGCCTCGCCGGTGTCATGGGCGGGGAATCGACCAAGACCGATGACTCGACCACCGACATCCTGATCGAGGCCGCGACCTTCGATCCCGTGTCGATCGCGCGCACGCTGCGCAGGCACAAGCTGCCAAGCGAGGCATCGAAGCGGTACGAGCGCGGCGTTGACCCGCTCGTTGCCGCCGCGGCGGCGCAGCGCATGGTTGATCTGCTCGTCGAGCTCGGAGGCGGGACCGCAGACGAGCTGGGTGCCGACCTTGTGGCTCCGTTCGAACCGGAGACGGTTGCGCTGCCGCTTGCTCGTGTGAACGGGCTCCTCGGCACCGACTACACTGACGACGAGATTCGCGGCGCGATCGAAATGATCGGTTGCGAGGTTGTAGCCGGGGGAGATGGCACGCTTCAGGTCACCCCGCCGAGCTGGCGCAGCGACCTGTCGCGCCCCGCGGACCTCATCGAAGAGGTAGCGCGCATTGTCGGCTACGACCGGATCCCCTCCGTGCTGCCCGTAGCACCGGCCGGTCGCGGGCGCACTCGTGAACAGCGCCTGCACCGCCGCGCCGCAGACGTCATCACGGCATACGGCCTGGACGAGGTGCAAAGCTACCCCTTCGTCTCGCGTGCGCAGCTGAACGCGTTCGGTGCTAATGCGGGTGACGCCGGCGAGCCGGTGCACGCCGTGCGGCTCGCGAACCCGCTCGACGGGGAGACCCCGTTCCTGCGCCGCTCACTGCTGCCGGGCCTGGTCGGGGCCGCGCAGCGCAACACTTCGCGCGGTCTCACAGATCTTGCGCTCGTCGAGTTCGGTACGGTGTTCGTTCCCCCGACTGCCGGTGACGGCGAGTCGCAGCAGCTCGGCACCGACACCGTGCCGCCGCTCGCGGAGCTTCCGAGCGAGGAGAAGCTCGCAGAGTTGAATGCATCGATTCCGACGCAGCCGCGCCGCGCCGCTGGACTGCTCCTCGGTGATGCTGTGGCGAAGCAGCCCGGCCAGTCCGCGCGCGCCTACGATTGGGCCGATGCGCTCGACGCCGCCCGCGCGGTGGCCGGTGCCGTGAGCGCCGAGCTGGTCGTGCGTCAGGGGGCCCACCGCGCATTCCACCCGGGTCGCACCGCAGAGCTGTGCGTGTCGGTTGACGGAGAGCTGGAGGTCATCGGTGTTGCGGGTGAACTGCTGCCCGAGCTCGTGACCGAATCGCACCTGTCTGGTCGTGTCGCGGCGTTCGAACTCGATCTGTCGCGTCTCATCGAGGTTGCACCTCGCGAGCCCGACACGTCGCCGCTGTCGACCTATCCCGCCGCGACGCAGGACCTCACGCTCCTGGTCGACACCGAGGTGCCCGCAGAGGCGGTGCGTGCGGCCGTGGTTGCGGGTGCCGGCGATCTGCTCGAGCACGCGCGCATCGTCGACGACTACCGCGGCAAGGGCGTGCCCGAGGGGTTGCGCGCGCTGACCTTCGCGCTGCGTTTCAGGGCCGAGGATCGCACGCTCAAAGCCGAGGAAGCCAGCGAGGCGAAACTGGCCGGTGTCGCAGCGGCCGAGACGGCGTTCGGGGCGAAGCTGCGCGACTAACGCGGAGCGTTCGATATGGGGTCGTCGCGCGATTGGCCGGGTGACGAGCAGCGTGTCGCCGAGTGGGTGCGTGCGATGCTTCGAGCACCGTTCGACGTCGAGCCTGAGGTGCTCACGGTCGACGGGCTCGACCACGCGATTGTGCGGACTCGCGTTCTCGAGCGCGACCTGAGCGATCTGCTCATTGACCTCACCGGGGTGCGCATCACGACAGGAGCGAAGGCGTTCGGGTTCGACACCGGCGCTCCGGCCGACGGCGATGCTGCAGCACCGCAGCCCATCGGCCGCGAGGCCGGTATGCTGCGGGTTGGGCGCGCCTTGGCGCGTCCGATCCTCGTCAATGATGTGAAGGTGAACTTCGAGGCTCGGGTGACCGCGCTGCCGATTGCGTGGGAGAGCTACACGCGGCCGCTTGACGAGCGGGTCGAAGCGAGCCGCCACGCGATCGTGCCGAACGATGCGCACGGGCTCCAGGGATTTGAGGCCGAGTTCGAAGCAGCGATGGTCACCTCTGACATCGAGCGGCTGTTTGTTTCACTGGCGCAACCGCTGGTCGAGTCCGCCGGCGCAAAGCTGACCGGCGTGTCGGTCGAGCTTTCCCAGGGCAATGATCATGTGGTGCACCTGACGGCGGCAGCGCGCGTGAGGTGGAAGTGGCTGTCTGGCTCAGCTCGAGTGCGAGCCGCGGTGCGGGTCGCACCAGACGGGCGGTGCACCCTGCTGAAGCTGAGGCTCCGCAGCCGCAATCCGCTCCTCGCCCTCGCGCTGCTCGCCGCGCGCGGGCAGGTGAAGCAGGCTGTCGGGCGGGAGATCGACCTGAACCAGGCGCTCGCCGAGCAAGGTCTGCCGCTGCGCGTCTCGCACGTGGCGATCGCGGTGCGTCGCGAGGCGTTGTGCCGCGTCAAGCTTGAGGGGCTGGCTCGCTCCGGATGACGCTACGACTCCACCTCGATGCCGAGCTGCCGCGCCGCTCGCGCGAGGCGACTATCGAACGTGGCAAGACGGGAACCGCTTTGATCAGCTGTGAGAATGACGCAGCAATCCGGTAGCTTCAAGCCGGTAGCGGCTCGCATCTGAGCGAGGCGAACTCCCGCATCCGCAGGAGGGGGGAGCACCTTGACTCCGAGCGATTCGATGGTCTCGAAGTGCTCCCGTTCTGCTCCGATCTCAGCCGCGTGAACCAACGTCTCCGCGTGGTTGATCGGGTTCATGTACAGCACTTGACCCGCAAGCGCTGCCCGTTCCAAGAGGGCGGTGGCGCTGGCGTGGTGCGCGTCTCGTGCGCTGAAGTGGGCGATGAGGACCCCGGAGTCGAGAGTGATCATCACGGCCACTCGCTGCGTAGATTCTCGAGATAACCATCCGGGTACTCGAAGCTCCCCGCAGTTCTTCGGACGGTTTCGAGCCGGACGCGCCGCTCACGCTCGATCTCAGGACTGATTGCTTCATTGCCAGCCTCGATGAGGCGGAGCAGGAGGCGCGACGGGCGATCCTTGTCTTGAGGCCACGTGAGCCGCGCATTCTCGAGCGCTTGCGCAACCGCGGGTGTCTCGGTGATCGCGTGGCGGGGCCGAATCGTGGGCATGGCCCAAGTGTAACACCTCACCGAACGTGTGACACCGTGCGGCAATAGCACCAAAGGCGTAGCCTAGAAATCAGCAGACATCGAGGTCTGAAAGGCACGAGGAGGTCGCCATGACCGAACAGAAGATCATTCCCAATATCTGGTGCAACCGCAACGCGGAAGAGGTCGGTGCGTTTTACGCGAACGTGTTCGAGAACGCCGAGTTCGAGATCGAGAGCCGATACCCGAGCGAAGCTGACCTACTCCTCGATTTTCAGAAAGAGTTCGCCGGTGCCCCGCTGGCCGTCACGGTGACGATCTCCGGGTACCGCTTCTTGCTCATCAACGCTGGAGACGAGTTCTCGCCGAACCCGTCGATCTCGTTCATGCTGAACTTCGACCCGTTGCTCTTCGACGGCAACGAAGATCTCGCCCGCGCGAGCCTCGACCGGCTCTGGGAGCGTCTCCGAGCGGACGGTTCCGAACTCATGCCGCTCGGTGAGTACCCCTTCAGCCCCCGCTATGGCTGGGTGCAAGACCGCTTCGGCGTGAGCTGGCAGCTCATGTTGACCGACCCCGCCGGGGATCCGCGTCCCTTCATCCTGCCGTCCCTCATGTTCAGCGGGCCCGTGCAGAACCGCGCGCGAGAGGCCGTCGACCACTACCTCGACGTGTTCGCCGATGTTGCCGGTGGTGCCGAGCGCGGCATCTACGCCCCGTACCCCGAGCAGCAGGGACCAGCAACGCCCGGGGCCGCAATGTTCAGCGACTTCCGCATCGGCCCGCAGTGGTTCGCGGCGATGGACTCGGGAGTCGAGCAAACGTTTGCCTTCACGTGCGGCGTGTCGCTCGAGGTGACGTGCGAGGATCAGCGCGAGATCGACCGATACTGGGACGCGCTCTCTGCAGTCCCGGAGGCAGAGCAGTGCGGGTGGCTCGCGGATCGCTTCGGAGTGAGCTGGCAGATCGTCCCCAGGAACATGGACGAGCTCATGCAGAAGCCTGGTGCGTACTCCAAGATGATGAACATGAAGAAACTCGTGATCGACGAGTTCTGACCGCCTGTGGTGGACACGGATCCCGGTTTCTCGTTCCCGGGCGCGGTATCAGGCGTGCCCGATAACGTAGAGGCATGCAGTTCATAGGTGCGCAGCCAACCGTTGACCTCACGTACTCCGACGTCTTCCTGGTGCCCCGTCACTCCGATGTGGGCAGTCGACTGAAGGTTGATCTGGCTCCGGGCGACGGCACGCCCGCAACCATTCCACTGGTCGCGGCGAACATGAACGCCGTGACCGGACCCCGGCTCGCGGCAGTGCTTGCGAGGCGGGGTGGCCTCGGTGTCCTGCCGCAAGACCTGGCCCCCGAACAACTCGTCGAAGCAATCCAGTGGGTCAAACGGCAGCCAGTGAACTGCGATGCGCCCCTGGTATTCGCGCCGAGTGCTTCCGCAGCGGAGGCCCTCCGCTTCGTGCCGCCGGTACCGGGCCACGGGGTCGTGGTTGCGACGGGCGAGGCAGGGCAGGACGGCAGCCTGGCACTCGGCTCGGTCATCGGTGTGCTG
>Ga0180217_1000436_pt1 | contig 69577 bp, 64 predicted proteins | sample eDN3rd37CBELigOP_FD_128521 | JGI IMG/M metagenome (GOLD analysis project Ga0180217, IMG submission 128521) | Enriched Organic Plus compost microbial communities from Emeryville, California, USA - eDNA 3rd pass 37_C BE-Lig OP (version 2) (version 2) ...
CACGACTCCAACGAGCAGCAGCAGGCCGACACCTGCCGCGGGGATCAGGCCGATGGATGTGGGGATGAGCACGACAGCGGTGATCATGACTGCGAAGCCGAAGGTTCCGAGCATCGCCAGGTGCAGCAGTGTCTGGCCTACGCGGAGCGGGTGACTTCGGTGAGCGGCCGGCCGGGCTGAGTCCGGTGGTGCAGGTGATAACGTCATGGTTCAACCGTAATTGCGCGATCTCGTGACCGATACCGTGCAATCCGCCGAGGTTCCTGCGGGTTATCCCTACCCAGCGGTGCCTCCGCGTCTCCGCGACAAGGAGAGGCTCAGAGCAGAAGTCATCTGAGCGCTACTGCGTCGAAGGTTCACCGGCACGCTCGCCCTGCACCAGCCAACGGACCGAGTACCATCCCGGCCAGCCGACGAGCCACACCGCGGTCACGAGCCACACCCGCGCGATCCACGAAGCGAGTTCGCCTGTGCGCGACGGATCGCCGACGAGCAACGCGAGGATCCCGAGCACGCCTGAGGACACAACCGCGCACAGCAGCATGCGAAACCACTGTCTCCACTCATACTTCACCTGTGCAATGCCGTTGCGGGGTGGCTTCTGCGGCTTCGAGCCTTGGGCAAAACGATAAGCGAACCAAGCGTCGACACGGGAGATGATCTGATGCCCAAACGCGACCGTGAATCCCAAGTAGACCGCTCCGAGGCCGTGCGTGAAGTCAGCGGTCACGCCGTGCGCGAGCATCTCCCAGGCGATCAGAGCTAAGAGCACCAGATCGAGCAGCGGCACGCACAGCAGCAGCACCGTGGACACGGCTCGCCATCTCAGCAGATACCTCGTAACGAGCCCCGCGGCAAGCAGGACCCAGAACCCGATCTCGCATGCAACGATTCCGACGACGATAATGCTCATACTCAATATTCTGCTTGATCGATCCGCCCCGACACCTCATCCGACCGGCCACATTTGCTCATCCGATCGAAGGAGGCGCGCGGCTATCGCGTTGGGGCAAGATGGACTCATGCTGAGGCGGGGATTCGAGCACCTGAGTTCGCACCCGCGTGCCCGTGACGCCCTCGTGGCCGTGCTGTGGTGCGTCGTCGGGCTCGTCCTCATCCGGGTTGGGGCGGTGCGCATCTGGCGCGATCTCGCCGTGCTCCAGGGCGACGGCTTCACGTTCGTCGTGCTGCTCCTGCTCATCGCCGCCGTCGCCACACAACGCTCCAGCCACCCCATGCTCGCGCTTGGTGCCGGCGCTGCGCTCGCCGCCATCGACCTGTGCTTCGGCGGCAGTATCGGCGTGATCCTCGTGCTCACCGACCTGATCTATACGGCAATGAAGTACGGGAGCGATCGTGCGGTGCGACTGCTCCTTGCGATGTTGATCGCCTGCGGGGTCGGTGTCGCCGCCCTGCTCTTCATCTGGCATCGGGAGGACCTCGAGCTGCAGGTGCTCGCCGTGCAGTGGGCAGTCATCATCTTGATCGCGGCCGTGTGGGGCTGGAACGTACGCAGCGAACGCTTGCGCACCCGTGCGTCGATGCGAGCGGAGCACGCGCAGTCAACGCGGAGGCTGCGGCAACGGATCGCCCACGACCTGCACGACCGAATCGCGAACCAGATCGCGGTCGCGGGGCTGCATATTGAGGCGGCCAAGCTTCAGGTCGCGCGTGACGAGCGCTTGCCCGCCGAAGCTCATCGCAGTCTTGAGCGGGCAGCGCAGGGCACCCGGCAGGCGGACGAACAGCTGCGACGCATGATCACGTTGCTGCACACGGTCGAGGATCTCGAGGAGCACTCCGAGGCTTCAGTCGATGCGCTCATCGCGGAGTTCCTCGCTTCTCCCGGCATACAGCTGCCGGGTGCCCGCAGGCTCCTCTGGCTTGACGGGGAACCCAGCCTGTATGTCGCGCTGAGAAATCAGTCTCCCGCACGTGCGCACGTCATCCTCCGGGTGCTGCAGGAGCTGATCGCGAACGCCGCGAAACACGGCCAGGGCGACGTCACGCTCCGGATCGGTGATGAGCCCGCAGGGTTGCTCACCTTCGAGGTGACGAACGAGATCGCCGCGCAGTATGGGGGTGCGAGCGGCAACGGTATCGGAATCACCGGTTGCGCGGTGCTGCTCGAGGGGATCGGAGCGACGCTTGAGTCGTGTCGAAGCGATACCGACGGGTCCGGGTGCTGGCGGGCGACCATAACCGTGCCGAGAAGCGAGGGCGACGAATGAAGAACGAGTTGCGTGTTGTCATCGCGGACGACCACGAGGCCGTGCGCAGCGGTGTGATCGCGATCCTTTCCACCGACCCCAGCATCAGCATCGTCGGGGAAGCGGAGAACGGCATGGCCGCGGCGGCTCTATGCGTTGCCGAGCAGCCGGATGTGGCGCTGGTCGACATACGCATGCCCGGTACCGATGGCGTCTGGGCTACCGAGCGGATCACGGCGGAGACACGCACCCGAGTGCTCGTGCTCACCACGTACGATTCGGATGAACTGGTCGCACGGTCGCTCGCCGCAGGGGCGCATGGGTTCCTCCTGAAAAGCACCCCGGGTGCCCAGCTGATTCAGGCGGTGCACCATGTGGCCGACCGTCGTCATGTGCTCGATCCCGCGATCGCTGGCGGGGTGATCGCGCGGGCGGTCGCAAGTGACGATGCGCTGGTCGGGCAGGGCGATGCCGCGTCACCGGGGGCGCGCCTCGACCGGTCGCAGCTGACGAGCCGCGAGTCGCAGGTGCTCGATCTGCTCGCGGAAGGCCTTACGAATCACGCGATCGGGGAGCGTCTGCACATCAGTGTCACCACCGTGAAGACGCACGTCGGCGCACTCTACGCGAAGACCGGTGCCACATCACGCGTGCAGCTCGGACAGATGGCGTTTCCGCGCCGCCGCGAATAAGCGGGTGAGCTACTTGCCCAGGATCCTGCGGACCATGGTCTGGGAGACACCCACGCTGCTCGCGATGGACCGCTCGGACATGCCGATCTCTCGCAACGAAACGACGAGTCCCGCTCGGACGTCTTGAAGCGCGGAGATCTCCTCCCGCAGAGCTTCGGCGAGGATCTCTCCGTATGCGTGACGCACCCGGGCGGTCTCGCCCTCGGCCTCGCAGTAACTGCGCAACAATGACGGCACCTTCTCCCGGTCGGGCAGTTCAACCTCGCAGGGGGCCCGGAACTGAGTCTTCCCCTTTGTGTCGCTCGTCATTCAGATCGCTTCCTTGTCTGTCACGCTCGGTGACGCTGAGGAGGATGAAAGCAGCATTCTCGAACTCAATAGCCATGCAACCGCTGCTTTCCACTGTCGTATCAGCGCATTCAGCAAGTAGTATATGCGTACTTTCAGTGCGATTTCTCAGTGGTGGATCAGAGAATCTCAGTGAACACGCGATTTTCTTGACGTAGTGCCAAAACAATCGAGCGTCTTGGGGTTGGCCACGCCTGTGACCTCACCCAAGACGCCCGATGGTCAGGTTATACAGCCCACCAAGGTGTCAATGACGCATGCGTCGCGAAGCGAGGGCGATCACGCACCCGCCCAGGATCAGCAGTCCTGCGAACCCGATGAGGCTCGAACAGGCGATACGAGGTGTTTGCCACCGTGATCAACAGGATACCCGGGAGGAGGTAGTCGACGTACGGCACTTCTCCGGTGTCGATCGCCCCGCCGAATACGAACACGAACAGGAGCATCATGGCGATGGGCATGACCGCTGTCGTGATCACGGTATCTGGGCTACGAAGTATATGACGCAGCGAACGCCCGGTGAGCGTGGCCGTGTCTCCAATGATGTGCATGGACATCAGGCTGCCTTCCTCTTGGAAGCGAGCGATAGAAACTCTTCCTCAAGCGTGGGCTGTTTCTCGACGTACTCCACCTTCGCGGGCGGCATGAGTGATTTGAGTTCGGCAAGGGTACCATTCACGAGAATGCGCCCTTCGTGCAGGATGGCGATCCGGTCCGCGAGGTGCTCGGCCTCCTCGAGATACTGCGTGGTGAGCAGCACGGTTCTCCCGTTCCGAGCCAACTCCTGAATCGCATCCCAAACTTCGAGTCGAGCCTCCGACGCATGCCCCGGAATAGGTGGAGACTCGACGCCCGACGGTCTCACTGAGCGAGAATCGCTGCAGCAGCTCGTCCGCGACCTCCCCAGACCGATCGAGATGCCGGAGCTTCGCGATCAGGGCGAGGTTCTCTCGCCCAGTGAGCACCTCATCGACCGCGGCGAACTGACCGGTGAGGCTCATCGCTTCGCGCACCCGCGCGGGTTCGTCCGTCAGGTTGCGCCCTGCGACCGTTGCCGAGCCGGCATCTGCTGAGAGCAGGGTCGCGAGGATCCTGACGAGCGTGGTCTTGCAGGCTCCGTTGGAGCCCAGCAGCGCCAGGATCTGCCCCGGTTCGACCTCGAGGTCGACACCCCGCAGCACCCGAAGATCGCCATAAGCCTTCTCGATCCCCGCGACACTGATTCCGCTATTCATCGTGTGCCTCGATCCTGGCAAACGCTTCTTTCAAACGTCGACGTTCCTTACCGAGCCAGTGCCCGTCGGAGTAGTTCGCCAAGAAGTCCTCGGCGCACTCCACCGGGTCGTCTCCCACGACGTCTCGAACGGGCGTGCCGTTCGCCGCGTGCTCCTCGAGCAGGTCGACGAGATCCGCGCACAATCGCACGAGCGTCTCGCCATCGGTGATGCCGCCGGCGTGCATGATGTAGCGGTCAAGCGCTGCGCCTGCATCCCGGTACCCGGCGGGAAGCGCATCCATGCGCGCTTTGTATTCCCGAGACTGCTTCTTCTGCTCAAGTGATCCTGTAAGTTTCTCAATCCAGTTGCTCATCGTTGTTCCTGTTCATCTCGAAGTTGCTCGAGCCGTTCCGCAAGGAAATCCCAGTCCGTCCAGAATTGCTGCAATCTCTCGTGGCCCGCGGCGTTCAACGTGTACACCTTGCGCGGGGGCCCTTTCTCCGACGGGACCCGCTCGATATCGACCAGGCTCCGTTGCTCGACACGCACCAGAAGCGCGTAGACGGTGCCCTCAGCAATGTCGGCGAAACCCCGTTCGCGCAACCAGGCCGTGATCTCATAGCCGTATGCAGGCCGCCGGGCGAGCACGCCGAGCACGATGCCTTCCAGCACACCCTTCAGCATTTCCGAAGTGCGTTTCGACATTCCACCTCTACTCAGTGTCATTGACTACCAGGTACAAAGTAACACTAGGTACCACTACTTGGCAAGACTAGGTACCTGACTGGGGCTGGGAGCTCGCGCTCAGTCAGCTGCTGGCCGCGAATTGGTCTTCGCATCCGATCGGCCTGCAAGTAGACTGTTCCCTCAATTGAGACGCTGTTGTCGAGATGCGGCACCGCCCTGCGTGCAGCCGCTTGAAGAACCGGGAGGAAGTTCCTTGGAGATCACGTTGCCGGCCGACTGCGGCAATGCACCCCGAGTCGAGATCGTAGGCAATTTCACCGTTCACTGGGCCGAAGGGAACGCAGCCGGCGTTGCCGAGTGGCTCACGGACACGTCATCCTGGACGCTCGTTGGGCAGGAGACCTTTCACGGATTCGACGCGTCGACGAAGTTCCCCATTCCTTTCACACCCCGGCGCTTAGTGGTCGAAGCGATCATCACCCACGGCCGGCTCGCCTCATGCGACGGCTATGTCGAAGGGGACGGGGCACGCATCGATTTCAGCCACGCATTCCGCTTCGCCAGCGCGGTGAAGACGGCGAGGATCGCGGAGCTGCGAAGCTACTGCATCGAAACTCGACCGCGAGCATCCTGAGCGAATCAGCACCTGAGAGTAATCCCGATGGCCAAAGCAAAACAACCGGCGGCGCCACCCGACGTGAGTTTCGGCACGCTCATGGAAGCGCTGCACCGCGTCGCGGACATCTCGCAGCACCCGAACCGCCACTATCACGGCCCGGGCGAGGTGCTCGGCGTGCGGATGGGCACCCTCTTCGATATCGCCAAGCAGCAGCAGTTGATGCCCCTGGCTGAGGTTCATAAGCTACTCGACGAGCCCGCCTATGAGGCGCGATTGGCGGGCTTCTGCATCCTCGATTTTCAGGTGCGAGGACGCGACATCTCCTCGTCAGAGCGAGAAGAGCGGTACCGGCTATACCTGGATAGGCACGACGCCATCGACTCCTGGGACATGGTCGACCGAGCTGCCCCGCGCGTCATCGGTGTCTTCTTGAAGGATCGGTCTCGAGAGCCACTCTTCGAACTCGCCTCGTCTCCCGACCCGTTCCGGCGACGCACGGCGATGACGGCCCCGCTCGCGTATACGCGACCCGCCGACCCTGCTGGCATTGATGACCTGCTGCGGCTTGCTGAGATCCTCGCCGACGATCCCGATCCTCTGGTGAGCAAGCCGGTCGGAATCGCGCTCAAGCATGCCGGCGGTGCTGCGCCCGACGAGGTCCGCGCCTTTCTTGACCGGCTCGGAGATCGGCTTCCGGCTGCGATACGCCGTCAAGCGCGAGCCAAGCTGACCTGATCAAGGTGCTGCGCCCCTGCAGGGCCGAGGATCGCTACGCGAAGCCGAACAGTGGCGGAAGCGCCGCCACGACGAGCGATGGGCCGCCCCATCTCCCGCGCACGAAGCGCTACTCGCGCCGGTCGGGAACGTCGGCGGCCTGCGGGCCCGCCTGAATCGCGGGCTGCGCGGAGTTGCCCTGCTTCGGCCAGAACGGGAAGCGCACGCGGGGCATCACCGCATTCGGTACGCGCTTGCGGATCGCGTTCTTGATCACGCCGGAACCGTACGACGCATCGTCGAGCAGGCGGAGCCCGAGACTCTTGAACGGCCCGAGCCGAGTGGGGCGCAGCAGGTGGTCTCGCACGGGTTCCCACATCATCGACGCAGTAACGCCTCGGGCGAGCCGAGACTTCGGCGTCATCGCGATGACCGCCCACCCGACCGGCCACCAGTCGCGTCGCAGCAGATGCCCCATCCAGAACGCGTCGGAGTAGAGCGACCGACCCGTCATCTCGAGCACGACCGATGCGGGAACCTCCGACCCGAGAATGCGCCGCTGGCGTGCGAACTCGTAGGCCGCGATGGGCAATGAGAGCGCCCGCACCCAGCCGCGCTTGTTCGACAGCGCCGCGACAACGGCAAGCCCCGAAAGCGACGGTCGCGCGGGGATCAAGCGACCCGGATGACGGCGTTCTAGGTCTGCGGCCGACGAGCCGTACATGGCGCGCCGGCCGCTGAACTCGCGGAACGACGTCCGCACCTGATGCAGGTTGATGACGTCGGTGACGTATCGCACCGTCCACCCTGCTTCGTGCATCCGCCAGAACAGATCGACATCCTCGCCAATGCGCATACCGGGTTCGAACGGCGGGTTCGTGACCGCCGCGCGCCGCACGATCACTGAAGCGCTCGGCAGCCAACCCACCGGCACCCCAAACACGACGCGGCTCGGGTCCGGCCCCATATCCAGTTCGGACCTGGTCTCTTCGTACAGTTCGATGGCGGAACTGCCCTGCACGTCAGGGCGGACACGGGGTCCGACCGCACCGACGACCGGATCGTCGAAGAGCGGACGCATGCGCGCGATGTAGTCCGGAGCGGCGATCGTGTCCGAGTCGAGGAATGCCACGAACGGGGCGGTCGTCGCGGCGAATCCGTCGTTCCGGGCCTCGCCGGGGCCTCCGTTCTCCTTGCGGACGATGAGCCTCGCGCCGTACTTGCGCGCAACCCGTTTGATCACCCTCGCGTGCGACTTCGGCGAGGCGTCGTCGACGACCGTGATAGGGACCCCCTGTCCCTGCAGGGAGGCGAGGCAGCGCTCGAGCGGCCCGGCGTCGCCGTAGGCCGGGATCACGATCTCGACGTCGTCGGGACGGGTGGCGGCTCCGGCCTTCCCCGGCAGGGGATCCGCGATGCCGCGATCGAGCAAGTACAGCGCGGCGCGTCGTTCCTCAGGGGTCGACGGGATGAGGCCGGAGCGATTGGCTGCGTACAGCCTGCGCGCGAAGGGGACGATGTCGCTCGGTAGCGAAGTAACCGCCCACGGCGACCCGCCGATCGCGATCCGCCCCGCCCGAAAGGCGACGCCCGAGGTCCAGGCGAGCGGTGCCGTCGCGACGTAGGCGTCGCGCTCCGCATCCGCGGTCGGCGGCGCGGGGTACTTCGGCATCTCGACTCGCCTGCTGCCCGAACGATCCTTGTTCATTCCGCTCCATTCTGACATCCCAAAGGCCCCTGCTGCGCAGGCACAGACCGATCCCACGCATTCTCGTGACATCGATGCCGCCAGAATACGCGGGAGCGACGCGGGTTCGGTTACTCGTCCTCGGTTCCGAGCACCCGCTCGAAACCGTCGGGAATGTTGAGGTCATCACGGCTGAGCTGGTCGATGGACGAGTGCCCCAACCCAAGCAGTGCGGAGTCGAGACCCATGCGCAACAGGTCGAGCACATTCTCAACACCGGCCTGACCGTTCGCGCCGAGTCCCCAGAGATAGGCGCGGCCAATCATGACGGCACGGGCACCGAGCGCGAGCGCCTTCGCGACATCGCCGCCGCGACGCACACCGCCGTCGAGCAGCACCTCGAGCTGGTCGCCCACGGCCTCCGCGATCGCTGGCAGGCAGCGGATCGTGGCGGGCGTGGTATCGAGATTGTTTCCGCCGTGGTTCGAAACTGAAATCGCGTCGGCTCCGATGTCTACAGCGCGCTTCGCGTCATCGACGCGGATGACGCCCTTGAGCATGAACTTGCCGCCCCACTCCTTGCGCAACCACTCGATGTCCTCCCAGCTGGGAGGCAGCGTCTGCTGCCACTCACCGTATGCGCCGAAGAAGGTGGGAGCCGGACCGGTGGGCGGCTTGAGGTTCGGGGCGCTCAGGTCGGGGAGTCCGGCCCTCAGCCACGTGAGCGTCCACGGAATGCGACGAATCCCCTCCGGAACCATCTTGTAGATCGCCGCGAGGTTCATGCGCTCAGGGATCGCGGGGCTGCCCCAGTCCCGCCCGATCGAGAACGACCAGTCGGTCGTCGCGATCAGGGCCTTGGCACCCGCAGCGCGGGCACGATCCATGCGCTGCACCATGGCCGCTTTCGAACCGGTCCAGTACATCTGGAAGAAGGTGTTCTCGTTGGCGGCGACGACTTCTTCGACCGGCTTCGACGCGAACGAGCTCAGCCCCATGATGGTTCCCCGATTCGCTGCGGCTCGCGCAACTGCGACTTCTCCTTCGGGACGGATCGCCTGCACGCCCGTCGGCGATATCATCACGGGCATCGAAACGGGAATGCCCAGGATCGTGGTCGCCAAGTCGCGCGACGACTGGTGCCCGGCAACGTGGGGCGAGAACTCCAGTTCGCCGAACGCATCGATGTTGTCACGCGGAGTGCGGCCGCGCTCGCTACCGGCGACGAGCGCCGCATAGACGGACGGTGGCAGGAACTTCTTCGATCTCCGCTGCGCCTCGAGGACGGTCTCGAACCAGGGGTTCTTCACCCACGGCCAGAACTTGCTCATGCTCTATGACTCGCTTCCCATGTCAGTTAGGACGGCATCGTGACGAGATTCATGCGGCGCGTTCACGATGCCGTCGTCATCAGTGTTAGAAGGTGTGCGCGCCCTGATCGATACTGATGTGCTCTGCGGTGATGAGCTTCGCGTCGTCGGACGCCAGGAAGGCCACCGTGTCCGCGATGTCCTCCGCTTCGGCGGCGTAGACCGGCAGGAATGGTGTGCCCATCTGGTTGAGTACCGGGTTTGTCGCGCCTGCCTCTTCGATCGCGGCCTGCATGTTGCCTGAACCCATGGGCGTCATGACCGCACCCGGATGCACGCTGTTGACCCGGATGTTGTGCTTGCCGAGTTCGGCCGCGAAGGCGCGCGTCATCCCCGTGACGGCATGCTTGCTCGCGGTGTAGTGCACCATGAAGGGCTGCATCTTCTTCCCGGCGTACGAACTCGTGAGGATGATGGAGCCGCCGTTCCCTCCGGAGATGATGTGGTGCGCCGTAGCCATGACCGTATTCCATACGCCGACAACATTGGTGTCGATGGTCGCCGAGAACGTCTCGGGTGTAATCTGATCCCAGGCCTGCGGAATGCAGATGCCCGCATTGGCGACCACGATATCGATGCGCCCGAACTCGGAGGCCCCCTCGTCTGCGACGGCCTTCAATTGCTCAATGTCGCGGACATCGGCGACGCGCGCGAGAACCCGGCGGTCGAGCGCCTCGACCTGTCGAACGGTTTCGTCGAGATCTGCCGGCGTCGGCGAGTCGTAGGGAACATAATCGATGTGCCCCGCGATATCCACGGCAATGATGTCCGCTCCCTCTTGAGCAAGACGGATCGCATGCGCGCGCCCCTGCCCGCGAGCTGCGCCCGTGATGAATGCGACTTTACCTTCAAGCTTGCCTGCCATGATGGCCTCCTCGTCGTTGAGATGGCGGATGGGTCCGTCAAGATCAGTATATTGGCACCGGGTGTCAAAAGGGAATCGCTCTGCCGCCCCTTTCACCTGTCTCCTGTCGCGCCGTCCTTACGTCCATCCGAAGATGCGGCTGATCGCCGGGGCGACATCCCGGTGTCCGCGCAGCACCTGGCAAGTGCCGCGTCCCGACGACGCCAGCTCGCGCCCCAGGTCGATGTCCTTCTCCCCCGTCGCATCCAGTAGCACATCGAGCCGCGGCAGCTTCGCGGCAAATGGCCGCGGATCAGTCCCGGCGTTGTGCACGCAATCGGAGAGCAGAATCACCCGGGCCTCCCGAGCCGGCACCCGCGTCAACTGCTCCGCCGCGATCTCCAGTGGAAACGCGACATTGGTCAGTCCGCGCGCCGGAATCCGCAGAATCTGCTCGAGCAGGTCCATCGGCCGCACGGGGCGACCCAGTTCGAGCAGTACGGCCGCATCCGACCAGAACGCGACCACGCCGAGCGAGTCGTGCGACAGCTCTCCCGAGAGCGCTCCCACGGTTGCCGCCGCGGTCGCGATACGCTCGCCCTTCGAGGAACCCGACACGTCGACGAGCAGTACGACCGAGCGCTTCGTCCGCAACCGCTCACGTACGAAAATGTCCTCGTCTTCCGGCATCGGCCGCTCCGCAAGCACCTCGAGCGTCGCATCCAGGTCGATCTCGTCGGACGCCCCGCGATACACCGCGGTCTCGAGCCTGCCGAGGCCACGCAGCGCCGAGGAGTCGCGGCGCGGGCGGCGCACGGACAACCTCGACGCGATCTGCTGCGCCAATGCGCGCACCTGGGGGTCGACCGCGGTTTCCTCCTCCGGCGCCGAGACCAGCGACGCCGGTTCATCGGTCTCCCCGGGCACGATCATGCCCTGCATCGGTGGGGCACCGAGATCCCGCGATCCCCCGCCCTGCATCACCGGCCCATGTTTGCCCGGTCGCATGCGAGAGTTGTACAGCGTCGGCTGCTCATCCAGCTGCTTCGGCTTTCGCTTCAGCGGCCTCCTCGGGCGGTCACGCCGGTCCGCGGCCTCGCGGGCGATCGGCGAGTCGGCCTCGACGGCTCTTCATCCCGGTGCCGCCGTGTGCGGTTCGAGAATGAAGCGATCCTCCCAGACCTCGCGCAGCACGCGCTCGGGGGTCGTCTCCGCGGCCTCGTCCACGTGGATGCGACCGGAAAGCCCCACAGTCATCGCGTCGTAGAACATTTCGGGGTAACGCTCATCGTCCCGCTCGACGATTGCGCGCAGCGAGGCGAGCTGCGCGGCGATCATCGCCGTGTCGATGGCACCGCGCACGCTCGAGCCCTGCCGCACATCCGGGTGCGTCCGCGTGCCGCGCGTCACGGCCACCGCGTCGGAGACGATCCGTTCCTCGAGCGTCTCCTCGCCCTCTGCCCCGAACCCGGCGCGAAGTCGGACGATCCGCTCCTCCGCCTCCGGGTCCTGATACGTGACGACCACCCGGTTCAATCGGTCGTGCACGCTCTGCGACAAGCGAGCGGTGCCGACATTGTCGAACGGATTCATCGACGCGATGACGCGGAACGTCGGTTTCGCAACGACACGTCCGGCACGCGGAACGGTGATGGCGCGATCGCCCATCGCCATCAGCAGCGTGTTCATGGTGTCCTCGGGCGCACGGTTGAGCTCCTCGATGTAGAGGAACCCTCCCTCTCGCATCGCCTCGATCAGCGGCCCCGGCACGAAGTTCTCTTCCGAGTAATCCTCGCGCAGCACGCGTGCTGGGTTGTGGTGCCCGACGAGTTTGGCCGGGGTCAGATCCGCGTTGCCCTCGACGAGGAACATCGGGATCCCCCACTCCCGGGTGATCGCTTTCAGCATCGTCGTCTTGCTCGTTCCGGGCGGCCCCTCGAGCAAGATGTCTCGTCCAGCGGCGACGGCCGCGAGCGTGAGTTCGAGCTCATGCTCGCGGCCGACCACGTGCGACAGGATCCGCTCTCGCGCGTCGCCAGGAATCTCCTGCACGGTGCCGATCTGCGCCGCTTCGGCGGTTTGCATTCGATTCATCGTGTCACTATCTCGGTTTCTGTCGTTCTCGGATCAGAGGATCGCGGCACCGGCGTCGACCGGGATCTGGCCACCCGAGACGTAGTAGGCCTCGTCGGAGGCCAGCCACGCCACCGCATTCGAGACGTGGATCGGGTCGATGAACCCGATCCCGAATGGATTGAGGCCGGCGAACGCTGGTTCGGCGTCCTCGAGCGTCGGGTGCTCGAGGTCAGGCCGGAACAACTTGTACGTCGCCTCGTTCTTCACCATCGGCGTATCGATTGCGTTCGGATGGATCGTATTGACGCGGATCTCCTGCGGCCCGAGCTCGTTCGCGAGCACCTTCATCAGGCCGACGAGCCCATGCTTGGTGGTCGTGTAGGCCGCCACGTTGGCGAGACCCTTGAACCCCGCGAGCGATGAGATCAGAATCACGGATCCACCCTTGCCCGACGCGATGAGCGCGTCGGCTCCGGCCTTGTACGTGTGCCACACACCCGTGAGGTTGATATCCATCAGGTCGCGCCACGACTGCTCATCGACCCGGTGCGTCTCCGTCCCGAAGGTGAAGATGCCCGCGTTGGCGACGATGATGTTCAGCCCGCCGAGCTGCGCCACACCGTCGTCGACGGCCGCCTTCAGCGCCTCGTAATCGCGAACGTCGGCCGTCGAGGTGATGATGCGCCGGTCGAGCGCCTCCACCTCACGCACCGTCTCCGCGAGATCTTCCTCCGTCGCCGGGCCGTAGAACGGGGTCACCGAGTCGACGGCGCTGACGAAGTCGACGGCGATGATGTCGGCCCCGTCCTGCGCCAGACGAATCGCGTGCGACCGCCCCTGCCCACGAGCGGCCCCGGTGACCAGTGCGACTTTGCCCTCGAGTTTTCCCGCCATGATTCCGTCATCCTCCCTGCTGGTACTGCGTTTCAGATCGGTGTTGCGTGTGAGAACGATGTCCCGCTCACAGTTGTCCGCCCGCGTCGACCACGTGCGTCGTACCGGTCACGTACCGACCCTCATCCGACACGAGGTAGAGGATCGCGTTCGAGATGTCGACAGGTTCCATCGCGGCGATCGGGAGACGGTTGAGCGTGCGCGCGGCCTCCTCAAAGTCCTCGCGTGTGGGATGCTCGAGGTCGGGGCGAAACAGCTTGTACGTCGGCTCGTTGAGGATCATGTCCGTCGCCACCGTCGTCGGGTGCACCGTGTTCACGCGAATCGAGTGGGGCGCGAGCTCCTTCGCGAGCACCTTGGCGAGCATGACGAGCCCCGCCTTCGCTGCCGAGTAGTGCGCGGTGCCGGGGTTCGCGTAGATCGCCGCAAGTGAACTCGTGATCACGACGGATCCTCCGCGGTCGCCTGCAATGATGTGCGGAACCGACGCGCGTAGGGTCTTCCACTGGCCGGTGAGATTGACGTCGATCATCGTGTTCCACGTCTCCTCGTCCATCCCCAGTGAATCGGCCGGGGTGGAAATACCCGCGTTCGCGAGCACGATATCCAGACGACCGAGGTCGGCGACCGCTCCGTCGACGAATTGTTTCAGAGCCGCGAAGTCGCGAATGTCGATCTCGGCGGAGATGATCCGCCGGTCGAGGGCTTCCACCTGCCGCACCGTCTCCGCCAGATCCTCGGGTCGTGCCGTGTCGTACGGAACCGTCTCCACCTGCTTGCAGATGTCGACGGCGATGATGTCCGCGCCCTCCTTCGCGAGGGTGATTGCGTGCGAACGTCCCTGTCCGCGCGCGGCACCCGTGATGAAGGCTACCTTGCCTTCGAGTTTTCCAGTCATGATGCGTCCCTTCTCTGAACTATCTCTTGTTGGTGAAGCCGGCATCGACAGGGAATGTCACGCCGGTGACGTAGCGGGCATCGTCGGACACGAGGAACAGGATCGCGTTCGAGATGTCAACAGGTTCGAGCATGTCGACCGGCAGGGCATTCATCATCGCCTGCCCCATCGTCGGGTCCTGCTGCAAGAACTCCTGCATCGACTCGTTCACCACCATGGGGGTGTTGACCCCGGTCGGGTGCACCGTGTTCACGCGAATCGAGTGCTTCGCGAGGGTGTTCGCGTAGCTGCGCATCAGCCCCACGACGCCGTGCTTTGCCGCCGTGTATCCGAGGCCTCCCGGGGTGTCCCCGCCGATACCATTGATCCCTGCCGTCGAGCTGGTGAGCACGATCGCTCCGCCGCCGTTATCGATCAGCGCCTGCTTCGCGACCTCCACCGTGTGATAGACGCCCGTGAGATTGACATCGAGCACGTCCTGCCACTCCTCGGGGGTCGGATGCAGCGACATCGGCGCGATCCCCGCGTTGCCGAGCACAATGTCGATTCGGCCGAGTTCGGCGACGCCGGCATCGAACGCGGCCTGCAGGGCCGCGCGATCCCGCACGTCCGCCTGCACGGCGTGGATGCGCCGATCCATGGCCTCCACCTGCTTCACCGTCTCGGCAAGGTCGTCCGGTGTCGACATCGGATACGACACCGAGTCGATCTGCGCGCACAGGTCGATCGCGATGATGTCCGCGCCCTCCTGCGCCAACCGGACCGCGTGCGAGCGACCCTGCCCGCGTGCCGCTCCGGTGATGAACGCGACCTTGCCTTCCAGTCGTCCAGTCATGATGTTCCTCCTCATTGAGTTACGTCACTTTCATGGTTTCGAGTACTGCCCGCGGATCACGAGAGATCGCGGGGCATTCACTGTGTTCGTTCCAAACTCAGCCCTCCTCGCTCACCCTTCCCGAAAATGCGAATCGGGGCCGACCACCGTTGGTGGCCAGCCCCGATTCCGCCTGCTGTGGGAGGTCCTCTCCACGACGAGCGCATCGGACAGCAGCGTTCGGCGCGCCTGTTGCGCCTGGGACATGGTCGTCAAGACCTCCACCGCGAACCTCCTGCTTCGACCGTTAGTCAATGGGAAGACCCGATGCCCTAACCATAATGGCACTCGATGCCAAATGGAAGAGCGCGTCGCACCCGTCGAACGTTACGCTTGACGTTGGAGACACCTATGACGAGCACCTCAACGACGACCCAGCCGCCCGGGGATACGACCGCCTTCGCGCGGCCAGGTCGGGCTCCGGTAACGACACGCGGCGAGCTGAGCCACATCGCACTCGCACTCTTCCTCGAGCGGGGCTTCGATGAGACGACGATCAACGAGATCGCCGAGGAGGCTGGCATCGGCCGTCGCACCTTCTTTCGATACTTCTCCTCGAAGAACGAGTTGCCGTGGGGCGACTTCGACGCATTGCTCGACCACATGCGCGCCTGGTTCGCGGGAGTCGACCCGGCGATGCCACTGGCCGACGCACTGAAGGCGGCCATCATCAGCTTTAACACGTTTCCCGAGGCGGAGCGCCTGGATCACCGTAAGCGCATGTGGCTGCTCCTCAACGTGCCGTCGCTCACCGCATACTCGACTCTCAAGTACGCATCGTGGCGCGGCGTCATCGCGGAGTTCGTTGCTGAGCGGCGAGGCGAGCGACCGGAGGATCTCGCTCCGCAGACGATCGCGTGGGCATGCCTCGGGGTGTGCCTCGCCGCGTATGAACGTTGGCTCGCTGATGAGGAATCCGACCTGCTTGAGCTGCTCGATTCAGCGTTCGTCACCGCCACCTCGCTGTTCGGCGAGGGTCGCTCGTGAACGGAACGGCACGAAGGAGCGCGGCGCGAACACGCACCGTGATCGTCGGTAGCGGTGGGTCGGGTGCGCCGCTAGCTGCACGGCTCAGCTCGGATCCTTCCCGCGAGGTCGTGCTCATCGAAGCGGGTGACGCGGGCGACGCCACGCCCGCAGCACTGCTCGACGGGGGCTCGCTCCCCGGAGCGGACCCCGATCATCCGGCGAACTGGGCCTACCCCGGGATCCTCCGGGACGGCCGCGAAACCGTCGTGGCTCGCGGACGCATTCTCGGCGGTTCCACGACTATCAACGGCGGATACTTCATCCGCGCGACGCCATCCGACTTCGCACGTTGGGCGGATGCCGGGGGAGAAGCCTGGGCATACGAGCACGCTCTCCCGATCCTGCGCGCCCTCGAAAATGACCTCGATTTCGGAGCGACGGCGATCCACGGCGGCAACGGCCCGGTGCGCGTCGCACGAGCTTCGCAGGAGAACCCGGCAATTCGTGCCTTCGCTGACGCCGTTCGTGAACTCGGATTCTCAGCGGAGCCGGACAAGAACGCGGGCGGCGCACCCGGTGTCGGAGCGGTTCCGTCGAACATCATCGACGGCGTGCGCTGGAACACCGCACAGACCTACCTCGATGCCGCTCGGGATCGCATCGAGATCCACGGCGGCACCCGCGTGCTGCGCGTCGTCTTCGATCGGACAGAAGCCCCGGAAGGCCCACCTCGCGCGGTCGGAGTCGACACCGATCACGGCTTTCTCGCCGCCGACGAGGTCGTCCTCTCCGCAGGCGGCATCGCCACACCGCACCTCCTAATGTTGAGCGGGGTCGGGCCGCACGACGACCTCAGCGCACTCGGAATCCCCGTCGTCGCCGATCTGCCGGTCGGCACGGCGTTCCAGGATCACCCGAACCTATCGGTCGAGTGGCGCACAACCGGGTCGATTGTCGACTGGGAAGCCGGGTACGGGTTCCCGACCGTGTTCAACTTCGACACCGCATCGGTCGACCCGTCGCTAACACCTCGCCCGGTCGGAGATGCCGAGATTCTGCTCACCGCCAAGCCGCTCCGCGCCCTCATCACGGGCGCGCGCCCGGAACCCGAGACGCTCGAGTTCCTGGTCGCACTGCAAGAGCACCGCGGCCGGGGCCGACTCAGCCTCCGCTCCGCGGACCCCGCCGCACCGCCACGCATCGAGTACCACTACCTCGAACACGGCGAAGACCGCGCACGGATGCGCGCGGCGGTGCGCATGGCTTCGAGGATCCTTCAAACCTCGGCGTTCAGCGAGGTGTTCGATGGCTTTACGAACCTGGATCAGGCGACGATCGACGCCGATGACGCCCTCGATGCCTGGATCTCTACGCACCTCGGGACAGCGTTGCACACATGTGCCACGGCACCCATGGGGTCAGTGGTTGACGGAGCTGGGAACGTCTTCGGCGTCGCCGGGCTGCGCGTCGCCGACACCTCGATGCTGCCGAGCACGCCGCACCGTGGACCGTCGAACACCTCCGTGTTCATCGGAGAGCTCATTGCGCGGCGGATGATCACTGACCCAGCGTCCGCCGCCAAGCACTGATGGTGCCGAGCAGGGCACTGACGCCAATCGTGCCCCCGTTCGGTGCGGCCGCGATGATTTGCGGGATACAGAACGTTGGTGTCGAGGAACGCGCCGAACGTCATTCATCTTCCAATTCCGCCTTGCGCAACAAGTCACCCTGGCGGCCCACTTGAATCCTGGACTCCAGACTGGTCTGCTGTAGCTCCCGAAGCGCGGAGCGTCGTTCGCTACGGGACCGCTCTTGGTAAGCAATCAGGTCCTCGAGGCGCACACGACGATGCCTGCCGGGCTTCTCGAAGGGGATCTCCCCAGCCTCTAAGAGACGCACGAGCGTAGGCCTACTGATGCCCAAGAAGTCGGCGGCCTGTTGGGAGGTCATCGTCATGCCCTGCGGTACGACTGTGATCCCTTCACCGGCTGCGAACGCATTGGTGACCTGAACGAGAATTCGGAAGATCTCATCTGGAATAGGTCGCGCCTGACCACTCGGATCAATCAGAGCTGCTTTCGACGAGCTTGCAGCGAGCGACCGCTCCAACTCACGCATGAGCGCGGCGAAGTCCAGAATCTCATCCCGGCTTCCACCCTCCGGCAGGTAGGTCTGCGCTTTACGCGCGCCACGGGGCATGTCAATCGAGGCACTCATGCCGACATCGTACTTGAAAACGAAAAAAACGAACGATAGATCGGGTCGCGATTGATCTAATCCTTGCGCGCTTCTGCGAGCGCGTCCGAATACGCGTCTGCATCAACGTCGTCGAGGCCGTCCTCTACGTCCAGATCGTCAAGACCTCCTCGCCATTCATGACGCGCTTCCAATCGTTCCACCAACCCATCTGCCACGGAGCGAGGTCTTCGTAGTGGACCTCATAGGCGTCGCCTGACCTGCCGAGTCCGCTCAGGTTACTTTACGTCGACACGGCTGGGCCCCTGCGACGCGTCGACGACCTCGATCCACGTGTTCAATTCGTCAACGTCAGCGCTCAGGTTGAGGTCACGCGGTCGGCGAGGTTGCGATGCGGATGAGCTGCGCGAATGCCGGTGCAGGAACGCCCGTGTCGTCAATCGCCGCTCGCAAGCCCGGCATGGTGCGTAAGTGTTCGAGCTGCCGCACCGCATCCAGCCGCAGGCCCCGCAACTCGGCCTCATCCAATCGCCATCCTCCGATCTCACCCCACGGATACTGCTCGACGATGAGGAGCAGGTTGTATAGGTCAACAAGGTCCTTCGCCGCATGCCGCCCGTTCGTCGCCAACGCCTTCACGAGCACCGCGAGCTCGACGGTGGGCGTACGCACGTGGAGTCGGCGAGTGCTGCCGTCCGACATCACAACCTCGAGCCGGTGCACGATCGGCGGGGCGGCGAGCGCTAGGGTGAGGCCGGGCACCGCGTCGAAACCTCGTCCGCCGAGCACCGTGGAAGCGAAACGACCGGTATTCGATGGCACGAGCACGTCAATGACTCGACCATCCCGAACATAGCGATTGCCGCTCTCCGGTACATATCCGTCGGCTTCCAAGCGTTCGTGAATGATACCCGAGTTCGCGATCTGCACCGAGATCGCCGCGTCTACGTCAGCGGTGCGCCGTGCAATGAACCCTTCGGAGGGGAAGGCCTCGGTGAGGAGCATCACCATAAGCCCGCCGACGATCCGGGTGTCGTCGAGGTCGCGGGTGAGACGCGCGACGTCCTCGAGAGCGAGGAATGCTTGGTCATCGGCGCGCGAGGTTGAGAACGTGTTGTAGCTGCGTTCGATCATGCGCCGACCTCCTCGAGCACTCTACGTCGCAGGTGGGCGATCGCTTCCTCAACATCGTTTCCGCCGACGTCGCGCAGATCCCATGCAATCAGGAGCGGGTCCGCGACGCCAAGATCCCATGCGGCCGCGGTGGCGAAGATGGTGCGGTCGGCTGGCATGACCAGATCGACCGTGGCTTCCTCGGCCGTCGCGGGTGTGAAGCCGAGCGCTTCCATGTCGAGCGGGTCGGCGGCATAGGCAACGGCGCGGACCGGCGTACGCCATGGCGCAACGACGTCACTCCCGCCGTCGGCTGAGAGGAGCGCATGCGGCCGTAAGACTTGGGTCTGACGCGCAAGAGGCAGGCGCGAGTACCAGTGGGTGCGCACACCTCCGGGGCCCGGATATTCCGTGAGGAAGGCATCCCAAAGCGCCGCGGCATCGATCACCGACCAGCCCGAGTCCGACCGCACGGCGTCGGTCAGCTTCGCGAGCGCCCCAGACACGGCCCCCTGCGTCAGCCCGACTTCGACGGCAAGCTGTTTCTGCGTCCGCGGCGCAGCAGTGCGTGAGAGGGCGCGCATCAGGGCCCACCGCCCCCACGGGACGCGACCGCGCGGCACACGGCATGCACGAGGCTGCGATTCGACCGCGTCGCCGAGCAACGCTGTGCCGTCGTGCGTGAGTAACCATGCATGTGGCTCTCGGCGGATGAGTTCGCGGACGCGCTCCGTCGCCCGCGGCACGACGAACAGCGCGACTTCCCCGAGCTGGAGCAGCCGAGTCTGCTTGATCTGAGTTCGCGTCAAGCTCGCCTGTTGTCGGACAAGATGCACCCGCACTCGTTCGTCGCCGCGCGCAAGTTCGAGCTCTGAGGGACTGACGGCGTGCACAGTGAATCCTTCGCGAACGAGCGCGTCTGCTTCGTTGACCATACGCGCCACCTCCCTCAAGTATTAGTAAATCAGTGATTTTACTATTTTACTAATACCAACCAACGGCCACAGGTTGCTCGTTCCGCGATTCGAGAGTCGGCGTGGCGCACTCCCTTTCCCACTGATGACATGCACACGTGCCCCCGGCATACCCCAAGGACCGGGTACTCATGTTCATCGATGTTCTCCTGTGCACTCGATACAGAGAGCACAGAATGATACCGGGAGGTCCCGACCTCTCAGAAGCCTTCGCGGGCTTCACATGAAATCCGGAGCTTTAGAAGTCCCGACTTTCACCGAGAGGCGCGAGATCCTGCGGTTTCTTCAGCACCGCGGATCGCTCGTGCCCTCCGCGTGCCCCTCGTCCCGCGAGACGTCCAACTAGCGCAGGAACACCTCTCCAGGTTACGCCTGACCGACGGAAGGTGAAGAGATATCTCCCTCGAGCAATCTCCTGCCAACATCTGTCACGCATTCAACCTTGCACGATGTTCAGCATCAGCAACCGGATCGAATCTCCAGTCACTCCTCACACGCGCGGTTCAGAACCGAGGTCCGTAAATGTTGATCTTGGAAAGCTCGAACTGATTCGAATAGCGACTCATCACGCATGGCGACGATAGACGCTATAACCACAATGGCCGAGCACTGATCAGGATCGCTATCCGTCAACTCTGCGTACCCCCGCAGAACATCCCCTACGTCGTTATCGGAAAGCGCCGCCCGCAGTTGCCCAATCGTGCTGATTCCCACACGCTCAAGAAGTCTTCCCATCCGAAACGCATCTTCGTAAGCCAGCTTCAAGCCAGCTGGCCCCAGGGGTGCGGCACCTTCTCGAATCGCGGCAAGACAGGCCAATAAACTCATCGTAGTGATTTCGAGTTCATCGCAACCATGCGCACGGATCTGATCTGCAGTCGCCCGAATTTGGTCTTGGATCTCTTCTTCGATCGAAGAAAACTCCCGATCTACAAGCTCCAAGGTACCCGCCACCAAAGTGAAACGGCGCGAGAGATCTTCCCTGAGCGCACTGCCGAATTTGTAACGCAATGAATGTTCAAGTTCAGCCCATGCGTGAGAGAGAATGCTACGTACCTGCACCTCAACGAAAGTTCCTTTCAGAATTTCCGCTACTTCACCAAGCCCCCCGCGCATCGGCGACAAGATTAGATGTTTACTACGGTATCCAACAGCTCGATCTCCCAGCTCCGCAGTTTTATCCGCTGATCGACCGGCATCAATTCGGAACATGGAGCTCAGACGCGAGGCCACAGATTCAACTGTGGCCTCTGTTAAAGTTATTACACGCACTCCAATCAGGTCCGTAACCTCGTTGGAGTCCTTGTAGCCTTTCTGATGCACCTTCTCGGCGAGCGAATCGGGGTCCTTGGCCCGCACAGAGATGGAATGGATTCCTAGAGCCCGACCTTCCAAGGCTTCTCGGACCCGCTCTTCCACATGTTTGGCGGCCCTTCGATAAGCATCAAAGCTACTGCTATAGCTCTGGAGCCAGGTCTCCACATCCACCATTCAAAAACCGCTCGACTCGCTGCCGCCTACCCCTGGGAGCAGAACTTCACGAAGTAAGTCAATCCGACTCCGTCGAGGACGAAGATTATCCGTTTGGCGACTCTGCGCAACCCAGTAGCGTTGCGCAGCAGTACTGCGAAATTCTTCGTCCTTCTCAACCTCTTTCTCGAATGCCCGTAGCCGCTCCCCCAGAACCTCATCCGCAGGAAGCTCAATGTCAGTGTCCGCTTGCAATTCAAGGAGCGCACCCACCAGCGCATATAGATTTGCGGGCTTTCTATACATCGTGCTCTTAAGGTCAGGAAGAATCCGCTGAACGTGAAGCAGCATTTGCTTCAGCTCTTCTGCGAGGTCGTTGAGATTCCCGATACCGTCTCGATCTGCATAGTAGAGGTCGACCGATTCTTTTTTATCCTGTGGGCCTTCATTGAGGAGGATCATTAGCTCCGCAGCAAACTCATCCTGCTTCATTCTGGCCTGTCCACCTGGTGACACTACCTTCTGTTCAATCCAGAACGGCAGCCTTCCAAGTTCTTCCACGACACCCCGGAAAGGACCCGTACTACCCGCTCTCCTGAGCTCCTGTGGATTCAGGGAGACGACGTATTTGTTCATGCGAACAAACATCTCCCTAATTTTTTCTTCTGTGAACCCTGAAAGTTCCTGAATCACAAGGTCGTAAGCCAGGATTTTCTCTCGGTCTACCGGATCAAGCGCTTTCCAGCGCTTCCGATACCACGGCGAGTCTGGATCTGAAGCGGTCAGCGAATACCGATTATCTAGAAAATCAAAAATGGCATTAAGTCGCTGCTGACCATCTACCACAGAAAATTCGACCCGATTGGTCTGCGCATTGAAGACCCGCTGGAAATAGAGAACCGGGATCGGATTATCGGTAAGTATAGTATCGATCAAGTACGCTTTCGCCGGCCGCGACCAAACAGCGTTACGCTGGAACTCCGGAGCAAGCGTCAGCTGATTATCGTCTCGCAGCTGGAGTAGCAAGCCGATATCCTTAGTCGTTGTTGCAATCTTGCTCAATTTCAGGTTCCTCCCGCTTCATCAGCGAAAAAGCGTCGCCGCTCAAGCATGCCATATCACCCTCATGTGTGACGCACTAGAGTGAGCATCACCAGATTCGCTACACAGCGAAGGAGGCCAACATCTGGTGACCTGGTTCCTGCACGGCTAGCGGCCAGAAGATCCCTTGCTGAAGCTCAACGTTGGTCGAAAGTGGCACAGTCTCGACGCTAGACAGCCCCGTTGTTTTTGCTGTACCGGCCACCTACGCCAGGCCGATGCAGCCTCCAATAAGCGCCACGACCGGGTCGGGAACAACTTTCCAAACTACGCCCGCGCGGCAGAGTCCGCTCGGGTTTCTTCGATTGCCGTCCGGACGGTATGAGCGAACTTCGGAGCGCCGCTCCGCGCGAGGCGGTCGAGCAAACCAGGCAGATCGACCGGTGGATGCCGCACTTGCCGCGCTTGTTCTTCGAGCACCTGAATGGTCTCGTTCGGCCCCAGATCGAGCTGATCCATGAGGAACTCGTCGACGGTGATCGCTTCCAACCCGAGGGGCTCAAGAACGCTCCGAGGGAAGTCCTTGATATTCGCGGTGACGATTGCGTCGGCTCGCCCGCGGATCGCCGCAGCGAGCACATGGCGATCATCTTGGTCCGGGAGTTCGAGACGTGCTTCGAGCGGCTCCCACCCTTCGACCAGGGCGTCTTCGAAGCTCTCGTTCATCGAGCGGAAACGGCTCTGGAATCGGCTCGGGTCGAGATTCGGGTGAATCCGTTCCAGCGCACGCTGGGCTTCTTCGATCACGCGCGCTGACCACAGCGGGCGGAACGCTCCCGAGTCAGCCATCCGCAGCAACGTATCGCACGGCATGATCGGCACAAGGACGCATGCGTCGAGGAAAGCGGTGAACCGAGCCATGCTGGGGTTATCTCTTACGCGCCTCTGCGAGCGCTTCCGAGTACGCGTCCGCGTCAACGTCGTAGAGACCATCCTCATTGGCTTGCCTCGTCATCTCGTCCAGACGACTTCGCCGCTCGGCACGCTTACGATCGCGATAGGCCAGCACATCGTGCAGACGCAAACGCCGATGCCGCGACGCTCCGAGGCGCTCGAACGGCAACTCATGCTCATCAAGCAGGCGCACGAGCGTGTTTCGGCTCACACCGAGAAGTTCTGCCGCCTGTTGCGTCGTCAGCTGCCGATCGATCGGCTCCACGCTGACCGAGGCACCGCGCTCCATCGCGGAAACCACGTGGCGCAGCACTTCGTATGCCTGTATCGGCAGCGGGATCTGCTCGCCGTCCGGGCCGAGAAGCATCGCCGGAGCATCGTGATTCTCAAGGAACTTCGCGAGCTCAAGCATCTCCCCCAGGTCTTGGGGAGCATCAACGACCTGAGGCAGGCGGCTGGAAGGTTGAGTCACGGCGGTCATACCCAGATTATCGCCCAAATCGTTCAAAACGTCCAGATCGTCAAGACCGATGAGTTCCGCGTGAGCTTGCCCACCTGCACACCTATGCTTCACCGAAGCCCCTGCGCACCGTCGCCACCGGTGACGTTGACCCCTCCCTCTCGACCCCGCTGACCCGCTACTACAACGCAGCAGGCACCCCTCCCGGACGCTGGATGGGCGCAGGACTCCCAGCCTTCGGCGACGGCACCCTCGCCGAGGGGTCCGCGGTGTCGGAGGCGCAGCTTCAGCTGCTCATCGGCATGGGCCGAGACCCGCTCACCGGCCTGCCTCTCGGACGCGCATACCCCGTCTGCAAAGCGCAGGATGAGCGCGTCGCTGACAGAGTCAATGCCGTCGACCTGCACCTCATCCTGCGACAGAAAACCGCCTCGATCTGCGCGATCGTGGCCGAGGAGGCCACGAAGCCGCCGCAGCGTGCGGTGACAGGGTTCGATTTCATGGTTTCGATTCGGAAGTCGGCGAGTGTGCTCTGGGCGGTCGCCGATGCTCGCACCCAGCAGATCATCGCTAACGCTCACTATGCAGCGGTTGCAGAGTTGCTCGCCTACATAAAGCGGGAAGTCGCAGCAACACGGACCGGTGCAACAGCTGGTGACGGCGCGATTGCACAAGTCGACGTCCGAGGGGAAAGAGGCCGGGACCGCAGAATCCTGCAGGTCCTGGCCTCTCAGAAACCTTCGCGGGCCTCACCTGAAATCTGGAGCTTTAGAAGTCCCAGTCTTCGTCTTCGGTAGCGACGGCCTTGCCGATGACGTACGACGAGCCGCTGCCCGAGAAGAAATCATGATTCTCATCGGCGTTCGGCGACAGCGACGACAGGATCGCCGGGTTGACGTCGGTCATCTCCTTGGGGAACATCGGCTCGTAGCCCAGGTTCATGAGCGCCTTGTTGGCGTTGTAGTGCAAGAACTTCTTGACGTCCTCGGTCAGCCCGACCCCGTCGTAGAGATCCTGGGTGTACTGCACCTCGTTCTCGTACAGATCGAAGAGCAGCGAGAAGGTGTAATCCTTGAGCTCCTGGCGGCGCTCCTCGGTCTCGTGCTCGAGCGCCCGCTGGTATTTATATCCGATGTAGTAGCCGTGCACGGCCTCGTCGCGAATGATGAGGCGAATGAGGTCCGCCGTGTTGGTGAGTTTCGCGCGGCTCGACCAGTGGATCGGCAGGTAGAAGCCCGAGTAGAACAGAAACGACTCGAGCAGCGTCGAGGCGACTTTGCGCTTCTGCGGATCGTCGCCCTCGTAGTAGTCGACGATGATCTGCGCCTTCTTCTGCAGGTTCGGATTCTCGGTCGACCACCTGAACGCGTCGTCGATCTCCTGCGTCGAGCACAGCGTCGAGAAGATCGACGAATAGCTCTTCGCGTGCACCGACTCCATGAACGCGATATTCGTGTACACGGCCTCCTCATGGGGGGTCACCGCGTCGGGGATCAGCGACACCGCGCCCACGGTGCCCTGGATCGTGTCGAGCAGGGTCAGTCCGGTGAACACTCGCATCGTAAGCAGCTGTTCCTCGGGAGTGAGCGTCGCCCACGACTGCACATCGTTCGACAGCGGCACCTTCTCGGGCAGCCAGAAGTTGCCGGTGAGCCGGTTCCAGACCTCCAGGTCCTTCTCGTCTTCGATCCGGTTCCAGTTGATCGCCTGCACGGCGTGGCCCAGCTTGAACGGCTGCGGATTCATCGGTTTCCTTCTTCGATTCCTACGTAACGTTGAGACAGTTCAGATCGCGAGGATCGTGGCACGCCGTGATTGCGGAGCAATCACAGCATGCAGCTGACGCACTCCGACATGTCCGTGCCCTCGAGCGCCATCTGCCGCAGGCGAATGTAGTAGATCGTCTTGATCCCCTTGCGCCATGCGTAGATCTGCGCCCTGTTGATATCACGGGTCGTTGCCGTGTCCTTGAAGAACAGCGTCAGCGAGAGCCCCTGGTCGACGTGCTGCGTCGCCGCGGCATAGGTGTCGATGATCTTCTCGGGGCCGATCTCGTAGGCATCCTCGTAGTACTCGAGATTCTCGTTCGTCATGAACGGTGCCGGGTAGTAGACGCGCCCCAGTTTGCCCTCTTTGCGGATCTCGATCTTCGAGGCGATCGGGTGGATCGAACTCGTCGAGTTGTTGATGTACGAGATCGAACCGGTCGGCGGCACGGCCTGGAGGTTCTGGTTGTAGATGCCGTGCTCCATCACGCTCGCCTTCAGCGATCGCCAGTCGTCCTGGGTCGGGATCTTCACGCCTGCGCTCGCGAACAACTCGCGGACCCGCTCCGTCTCGGGGGCCCACTCGCGCTCCGTGTACTTGTCGAAGAACTCACCCGACGCGTACTTCGAATCCTCGAAGCCTTCGAACGCGGTCCCCCGCTCGATCGCTATGGTATTCGACGCGCGGATCGCGTGGTACAGCACTGTGTAGAAGTAGATGTTCGTGAAGTCGATACCCTCATCGCTGCCATAGTGGACGTGCTCGCGAGCGAGGTACCCGTGCAGGTTCATCTGGCCGAGGCCGATCGCGTGCGACTTGTCGTTGCCGTCTTCGATCGAGCGAACCGATGAGATATGACTCTGGTCGCTGACCGAAGTGAGGGCGCGGATCGCAAGCTCAACGGTGCCACCGAGGTTTCCGCCGTCCATCGAAGCCGCAATGTTCATCGACCCGAGGTTGCAGGAAATGTCCTTGCCGATCTCCTTGTAGCTGAGGTCCTCGTTGTACGTGGTGGGAGTGTTCACCTGAAGGATCTCAGAGCACAGGTTCGACATGTTAATGCGGCCCTTGATCGGGTTCGCGCGATTCACCGTGTCCTCGAACACGATGTAGGGGTAGCCCGACTCGAACTGCAGCTCCGCGATCGTCTGGAAGAACTGACGGGCGCTAATCTTCGTCTTCTTGATGCGCGCGTCGTCGACCATCTCGTAGTACTTCTCGCTGACCGAGATGTCACCGAACGGGACCCCGTAGACGCGCTCGACGTCGTACGGCGAGAAGAGGTACATATCCTCGTTCTTCTTCGCGAGCTCGAACGTGATGTCTGGTACTACGACGCCGAGCGAGAGCGTCTTGATGCGAATCTTCTCGTCCGCGTTCTCGCGCTTGGTGTCAAGGAACTTCATGATGTCGGGGTGGTGGGCGGAGAGGTACACCGCGCCCGCGCCCTGACGCGCACCGAGCTGATTGGCGTAGCTGAAGCTGTCTTCGAGCAGCTTCATCACCGGAATGATGCCCGAGGACTGGTTCTCGATCTTCTTGATCGGCGCTCCCGACTCGCGCACGTTCGAAAGCAGCAGCGCCACACCACCGCCGCGCTTCGACAGCTGTAGCGACGAGTTGATGCCGCGTGAGATCGACTCCATGTTGTCTTCGATGCGGAGCAGGAAGCACGAAACGAGTTCGCCGCGCTGAGCCTTGCCGAGGTTCAAGAAGGTCGGCGTTGCCGGCTGGAAGCGACCCGAGATGATCTCGCGCACGAGACCGCGCGCAAGCTCCTCGTCGCCCTGTGCGAGGCCGAGTGCCACCATGACTACGCGATCCTCGAACCGCTCGAGATAGCGCTTGCCGTCGAACGTCTTCAGTGCGTACGAGGTGAAGAACTTGAATGCTCCCAAGAATGTTGGAAAGCGGAACTTCATCGCGTAGGCCTCATCGGTCAACCGCTCGATGAACTCGATCGAATACTGATCGATGAGTTCCTTCTCGTAGTAGTCGTTGTCGATGAGGAAGCGCATGCGCTCTTCGAAGTTGTGGAAGAACACCGTGTTCTGGTTGACGTGCTGCAGGAAGTACTGCCGCGCTGCCTCGCGATCCTTATCGAACTGAATCCTGCCGTCGGCGTCGTACAGGTTCAGCATCGCGTTCAGCGAGTGGTAGTCCATATCGCTGACCTTCGATGAGGCGAGGCCCGGCTCCGTTACTGCGCCTGCTGCGTCGTGAGCTGTCATTGTCGAGACCAAAACTGTTCCAATCCTTCTCTGACGGCTGAGACGTCATCGGGTGTTCCAAAAAGTTCGAAGCGATACAGATAGGGCACCTGCAGCTTCCGGGAGATGATGTCCCCCGCGATGCAGAAGGCCTCACCGAAGTTGGTGTTGCCAGCTGCAATGACTCCCTTGCAGAGACTCCGGTTGTGCTCGTCGTTGAGAAACCGGATCACCTGCTTGGGAACCGCGCGTGTCTCCGGTCCCCCGCCGTAGGTGGGGACGATCAACACATACGGTTCATCGACTGTGAGCGGTTCGTCCTTGGCGTAGAGCGGGATCCGCTTCGCCGGAAGCCCGAGCTTCTCGACGAAGCGGCCGGTGTTCCCCGAGACGCTCGAGAAGTAGACCACAGTCGACTTCTTTTGCGCTCCCGGATCCTCGCCCCCGCGAGATGCCGCGGCGGCGGTGCGTGCGAGGTCGGCTCCCGAACTCACGCTGCTCACCGACTCAGACGAACGGACAGCTAATCGGCGAGGCGATCCGCGAGCGCCGCGATCTTGTCAGGGCGGAACCCCGACCAGTGCTCGTCGTCGGTGACGACGACGGGTGCCTGCAGGTAGCCGAGCCCCTTCACCGTTTCGAGCGCAGTCGGATCCTCGGAAAGGTCGACGATGTCGTACTCGATTCCCTTGCTATCGAGGGCTCGGTACGTCGCGTTGCACTGCACGCAAGACGGCTTCGTGTAGACGGTAGTTGCCATGCGATATGCCCTTTCTCGTAAATCTGCCGCACCTCGCCCGAGGCACTACATATAGTGAACCACATCGAAGGTGACCACAACATAGTGTAGTTACACCGATGTAGTTTTTAACGCGATATCCACCGAAAGAATTCCCGATCTGGGGAGAGTAACTCGCGGAAATCCGCGCGCCGCACCGACTTATCCACAGGGCGCGTGCAGCGGGAAAAATTTTCTCCACACGCCGGGCTCGGCGTGTCGCGACATGCGTCTGAATTCGGGCAGGCGGAGCACGATTCTGCGCAGGATATCTCGTATCGGAGTGCATGCGTTCAGGCTAGATCGGACCACCGACAAGTACGACGAGAGGTCGCGGATCGGCACCGCGCGGATCGGTAGCCCACCCTCAAGGAGGCTATACGTCGACGACGGGATCAAACGTCTCATAGCCGATGCGTTGCGCCACACTACGCATTGTCGCATCATGTGTCACGACCACAGCGTCAAGTCCGCTGTGCACCAACGAGGCGAGATGGATTGCATCGAGCGTCTTGATGTGCGGCAGAATGGCCTCTGCTTCAGCGAACACCGCCTCAGTGAATGGGATCACATGCAGGTAGTCGAGAAGTGCGTCGCGGCGCTGCACCGGCAACTCATCGCGGCGCAGAACACGGGTAAGTTCGGTTTTCAGCAAGCGGGAAGCGAGCACGGCACTGCCTTCGTTGCCCGTCTCACGGTCAAACCAGCGCGCAGCCTCGGGGACTGCCCATACATGATTCGAACCGCCACCGAGGTGTCGAGGAGGTAATACTTCACCAGTCACCGCGAGTCTCAGCCAACAGCTGATCGAGTCTCAGCCCACCCTTCGGCGTGATCGCTTCCAGACTTGAAGTGCAGGCAGCACCAGGCTTCTTCGGCTCAATGAGCTCGGGAGCGGCGCGCGCCGGAACGATGCGTCCGACTTCGTGGCCGTGCCGAGTGAGGCGATAGCTGGCCCCGGCTTCGACATCGGCGCGCATAGCAGTGGGGTTCTGCCGCAACTCCCCGACGCTGATGGATTTCAGGACACCAGCGTACGAGCTTTGTCTACGAAATATCTAGCCTACACGTGGTGGTACGGCCGGCCAGCGGCGATCTCCTGGGTACGATACAGCTGCTCGGCGAGGATCAGGCGCACCAACTGATGCGGAAACACGAGCTTCGACAGGCTCCACACGAAGTCGGCGCGCTGCCTCACGCGGTCATCGACGCCGTAGGCTCCACCAATCACGCACACGACCGCGCGGCCGGCATCGAACGCGCCCTGCAGCGTCGCCGCGAGCGTCGGGGAGTCGACGTTCCTGCCGCGCTCATCGAGCAGCACCACGAACGCTGAGCGGTCGATCCTCGCGAGTATGCGGTCCGATTCCTCGAGGCGAGCCGCGTCACCCTCGCGTGACGAGTGCGGCAGCAACTGCCACGCAGCGTCGAAGGGTTTGCGCAGCCGCCGCTCGTATCGGGCGATGCCGTCCGCAACCCATTGCTCATGCTTCTTGCCGATGGCGAGCACGCGGACGCTCACGGGGCCATTCCTCAGTCGACCCGAACCGTATCGAGGTAGCCGGCAATGCGGCCGATCGCTTCGGTGAGCACCGGCACCTCGGGCAGCGAGACGAAGCGCAGGTGGTCCGGGGTCGGCAGGTTGAATCCCCGGCCGTTCGTGACCATCACATGCGTCGCGCGCAGCAGCTCGATCACGAAATGCTGGTCGTCATCAATGGGGTACCGCTCGGGCTCGAGCTTCGGGAACAGGTACATCGCGCCACCGGGCAGCACGCAGCTCACGCCCGGAATCTCAGTCAGGAGTCGGTGCGCCGTGTCCCGCTGCTCGCGCAGACGTCCCCCGGGAGCGCACAGGTCTGCGATGCCGGACCACTGCGACTCGGGCGAAAGCGCCGCAGGGATGGCGTGCTGCGCGGGCACGTTAGCGCACATGCGCATGTTCGCGAGCAGGGTGAGGCCCTCGAGAAAGTCGGCGGCGCGGCCGCGATCGCCCGATGCGAGCACCCATCCGCTGCGATATCCGGCAACCCGTTGCACCTTCGAGAGCCCGCTGAATGTGAGGCAGAGCGTGTCGTGCACATGCAGTGCCGCGTACTCGTGCTTCGCCTCGCCGTACAGGATGTGGTCGTAGATCTCGTCGGCCATCAGCACGAGGCCGTGCCGCTCGGCGAGCGCCGCGAACCCGCGCACGAGCTCGGCCGAGTAGACCGCACCGGTGGGGTTGTTCGGGTTGATCAGCACGATGCCCTTCAACTTCGGTGTGATGAGCCGCTCGATCGCGTCGAGATCGGGCATCCAACCGTTCTGCTCGTCGCACGGGTAGTGCACGGCGCGCCCGCCGGTGAGCGTGACCTGCGCGGTCCACAGCGGGTAGTCGGGCGAGGGGACGAGGATCTCGTCGCCCGGACTCACCAGCGCTTGCAGGACGAGCGAAATCAGCTCGCTCACTCCGTTGCCAATCAGCACGTCGTCGGCGGTGACGGAGGCGACGCCGAGATCCTGGTAGTGCCTGGCCACCGCCTCACGGGCAGGCAGGATGCCGCGGGAGTCGCTGTACCCCTGGGCAATCGGTAACGCCTCTCTCAGCGCATCGACGATCTCTGGCGGTGCCTCGAAGCCGAACGGGGCCGGGTTGCCGATGTTGAGCTTGAGAATCTTGTGGCCCTCACGTTCGAGCCGCTCCGCCTCCTGCAGAATCGGGCCCCGCACGTCGTAACGAACACCGCTGAGCTTGCTGGACTGTGTAATAGACCGCATTTACACAACTTTACGCCGTTCCGCAGCGCACCTTCGCCACCCGACGGTGACCACGCCTAGCTCTGCTGCGCGTACAGCTCGGCGTAGGCACCGCCAAGCCCGAGGAGCTCGCTGTGAGTGCCCTGCTCGATGACGCGCCCATCTCGCACAACGTAGATGCGGTCCGCGTCGACCACGGTCGAGAGTCGGTGCGCGATCGCGATGGTCGTGCGTCCACTGCGCGCCTCGTCGAGCACGAGCAGCGGCAGCAGCACGAGCGCGATGATCGTCAGCTGCCAGCTCAGCAGCAGCATCGCGATGAATGCCGCGATCACCGTCACGGTATTGCCGATGACGCTCGAGACCGTGTTCGAGAGCACGTTCGCGACGCCGCCCACATCGTTCTGCAATCGGGACTGGATCACCCCGGTCTTCGTTCGGGTGAAGAAGCCGAGCTCCATGGATTGCAGGTGCGAGAAGAGCTTGACCCTGAGGTCGCCCATCACACTGTTTCCGACCCGCGCCGTGAACCGGGTCTGCAAGATGCCGAACCCCTGGCTCACCACGAAGATGAGCAGCATGAGCGCGACGAGACGCATGAGCATCGGGAGGTTCGGTTGGCCCGCTGCGGGGAACAGGCCGTCGTCGAACACCCGCTCGGTGATCAGCGGCGGCAGGATGCCCAACGCAGCCGAGATCAACACCAGCGAGACGATCACGACGAGCTGGATGCGGTAGGGACGGAAGAGCTCGGCGATGCGCCCGCCGAGGTTCGCGATACTCGGGGCCTGCTCGTTCACTTCGCGCTGACGAGCGAAGTCCCCGCCGGAGACGCGCGATCCCCGGCCGCGTCCGCCGCCGAAGCCTGGTCCCATGCTCATGCCTGCACACTACCGCGCACCCCCGGATGTTGCTGCCGCCCGTACGCTCAGGGCGCATCACGGATGCCCCGGCGAGGCCCGAGTACTCAGCGGGTGCCCAGCGGGAGGTGATTGTGTGCAGGTGAAACACCACCGTCGCGAAGGAGCACACCATGGAACCCATCTACACCGCAGAAGCACTCGCCACTGGGGACGGCCGCAACGGGCACGTCGCGACCGCCGACGGACTCTTCGACGCGGACCTGAAGGTTCCGACCGAGATGGGCGGACCGGGTGGCGGGCTCAACCCCGAGGATCTCTTCGCCGCGGGTTACTCCGCCTGCTTCCACGGTGCGCTGCAGGCCGCCGCCCGCGCCGAGAAGATCGACGTCGACGGCAGCAGCGTCGGTTCGCGTGTGCACATCGGCAAGAACGAGGCGGGCGACCTGCAGCTCGCTGTGGAGCTCGAGGTCGTGATCCCCGGGCTCGAGCATGACAAGGCGCAGGCGCTTGCGGACGCAGCCAATCAGATCTGCCCCTACTCGCGCGCCACGCGGGGCAACATCGACGTGACAATCACCGTCGCGGACGACTGAGTTCCCTTCGGCGCACGCGGCGCGCACCCAGAGCGCCGTGGTTCAGGAGCCCTCGATCGCCCGCTCGAGCCGCTCGAGTTTGCCGTCGATCTCGCCGACCCTCCCCGGCCGAATGTCCGCCTTCATCACGAGCGACACCCGGGGCCCGAATGGCATGACCGCCTCGGTGGCGCGCTTGACCACGTCGAAGACCTCGTCCCACTCCCCTTCAATCTCGGTGAACATGCTGCTCGTCCGGTGGGGCAGACCCGAGGCGCGCACGACCTTCACAGCTTCGGCGACCGCGTGCGCGACCGAACCGGTGTCATCGGCGGCACCGCTGGGTGCGACAGAGAATGCGAGAATCATAGGTTTCCTTTCGATTCAGTTGTTCTTGGTGCGCACGGGCGAGGATCGGCGAACCCGCGCGTCACTCCCCCGCGAGGGCACGCGTGTCGTCGTCCACCCAGTCGAGCGATCGCTCGACCGCGCGGTTCCACAGGCGCATGCGCCGGTCTCGATCCTCGGCCGACATGCGGGGAGACCACCGACGCCCCTCCCGCACGAGCGAACGCAGCTCGTCACGGCTCTGCCACAGGCCCGTCGCAAGGCCCGCGGCGAATGCGGCCCCGAGCGCGGTGGTCTCGAGGTTCTCGGGGCGCACCACATCGATGCCGAGCAGGTCCGACTGGAACTGCATCATCATGTCGCTCGCGGATCCCCCGCCGTCGACGCACAGCTCGGTGAGGCGCGCGCCGGTGTCCGCCGCGGCGGCCTCAATGACCTCGACGGTCTGGTAGGCGCAGGCCTCGCGCGCGGCCCGCACCAGGTGAGCGCGGGTGACGAACCGGGTGAGGCCGACGATCACTCCGCGGGCGTCGGGCTGCCAGCGCGGGGCGAACAGGCCCGAGAACGCCGGCACGATAAAGGCACCGCCCGTGTCTGGCACGCTCGAGGCGAGTCCCTCGATCTCGGTCGAGTCGCGCAGCAGGCCGAGGTTGTCGCGGAGCCAGTGGTGCAGGGATCCGGCGACGGCGACCGAACCCTCGAGCGCATAGACCGGTGCCTCGTCGCCAACGCGGTAGGCGACGGTCGTCAGCAGTCCGTGCTGCGAGAAGATCGGCCGGCTGCCCGTGTTCACGATCAGGAACCCGCCCGTGCCGAAGGTGTGCTTCGCGTCCCCCGCCTCGAACGCGGCCTGCCCGAAGGTCGCCGCCTGTTGGTCGCCGAGCACACCCGCGATGGGCACCCCCTCGAGACCTTCGATACCGGTGACCGTGCCGAGCACGCCCGACGACGAGACGATCTCGGGCAGCATCGAGCGAGGGATGTCGAAGACATCGAGCGCCTCGTCGCTCCAATCGAGCGTCTCGAGGTCGACCAGCTGGGTGCGGCTCGCGTTCGTGACGTCGGTGACGTGGAGGCCGGCACGGGCGTCGCCTTCCGCGCCGGCACCGCCGGTCAGGTTGTAGATCAGCCACGAGTCGATCGTGCCGAAGCGCAGTTCACCGCGCTCGGCGCGTTCGCGCGCGTCCGGCACCTCGTCCAGGAGCCATCGCACCTTGCCCGCCGAGAAATAGCTCGCGAGCGGCAGACCGGTGACGCGCTTCAGCCGGTCGGTGCCGTGGGGCTCACCCGTCGCCGGGTCTGTCTCGGCGGCGAGCGCCTCGACGATGCCCTGGGTGCGCGTGTCCTGCCACACGATCGCGTCGGCGATGGGCTCGCCCGTGGCCGCGTCCCAGACGACGGTCGTTTCGCGCTGATTGGTGATGCCGACGCTGGCGATGCGATCCTCGCCCAATCTCGCTTTGCGCAGCGCCTCGCGCAGCAGCGATTTCGTCGTCTGCCAGATCTCGGTCGCGTCGTGACCGACCCAGCCCGGTCGCTCGAAGATCTGCCGGTGCTCTCGCTGCGCGGTCGCAACGGCCGTGGCATGACGGTCGAACACGATGACGCGAGTGCTGGTCGTGCCTTGGTCTATGGCGACGACGTGATCCCGTGCCGTGTGCTGCGCTGCCATGGTTCGAGCCTATCGCGGTGCCGTCACCATGCAGCCGTCCAGCCCGGGCGGCATCGGGGCCGGGCGATTGCGATCCTCGCCCACGGTATCGAACGAGACACCTGGCTGTCACCTTCGACCGCAAGGCCTCCCGCAGTCTCGGATGGCGGTTGCTCGAGTGATCCGGCGATCGCACCCAAGTAGACTGATCCGCATGGCTGAAACCCTGAGACTCGCCTCGGTAAACGTGAACGGCATTCGCGCCGCGTTCCGAAAGGGCATGGGCGACTGGCTTGAAGGCCGCGGCGTCGACGTGCTCGCGATGCAGGAGGTGCGCGCGCAGGACGAGCATCTCGAGGAACTCTTCGGGGCCGTCGAAGACAGCGGCTGGCACGTGCTGCACGATCCCTGCAACATCAAGGGCCGTGCCGGGGTCGCGATTGCGAGTCGGGTTCCGGCGGCCGCGCACCGCGTCGGTTTAGGGCCCGAGGATCGGCAAGACGTCATCCAGTCGAGCGGGCGCTGGATCGAGGCCGACTTCGAGCTCGGCGGCAAACCCTTCACGGTGGTGAGCGCCTACGTGCACTCCGGCGAAGTGGACACCCCGAAGCAGGAGGCCAAGTGGGCGTTTCTCGACGCCATGGGTGACCGGCTCGCCGAGCTGAAGCGCGAGCGGGAGCTCGCCGCGGTCGTCGGTGATCTGAACGTCGGTCACCGCGAGTTCGATATCAAGAACTGGAAGGGCAACGTGAAGCGGAGCGGCTTCTTGCCGCGAGAGCGCGCCTACTTCGACCGGTTCTTCGGTGCCGAGGGCGAGGCCGTGGCAGGCGTCGACGGCACCGAGGGCACGGGCTTCGGCTGGGTCGACGTGGGACGTCGCTGGGCCGGCGAGGTCGATGGTCCGTACACCTGGTGGTCCCAGCGCGGTCAGGCATTCGACAACGACACGGGCTGGCGCATCGACTACCACGTCGTCACTCCGCCGCTGGCCGAGCGCGTCGTAAACTACGCGATCGACCGGGCGGCGAGCTACGGCGAGCGCTGGTCGGATCACGCGCCCGTCGTCGTCGACTACGCCGTCTGAGACCTTCGAGGAATAGCGATTCAATGAACACCCCTGTGCCCAGCTCGCAGCACGAGCAGAACCACAAGCCCGTCATCTTCAGCGGCATGCAGCCGTCGGCAGGATCCCTGCACCTCGGCAACTACATCGGCGCGCTCAGCCAGTGGGTTGAGATGCAGCGCAGCTACGACGCGTTCTTCTGCGTGGTGAATCTGCACGCGATCACCGTGCCACAGGACCCGGTCGAGCTCGCCGAGCGCACCCGCATCACCGCGGCGCAGTACATCGCGGCGGGCATCGACCCGGCCGAGTCGACCCTGTTCGTGCAGTCGCACGTGCCGGCGCACGCCGAGCTGGCCTGGGTGCTGAACACCCTCACCGGTTTCGGCGAGGCCAGCCGCATGACCCAGTTCAAGGACAAGTCGCAGAAGCAGGGTGCCGATGCCGCGTCCGTGGGCCTGTTCACCTACCCGATCCTGATGGCGAGCGACATTCTGCTGTACAACGCGAACACGGTTCCCGTGGGCGAGGATCAGCGCCAGCACGTCGAGCTCACCCGCGACCTCGCGATGCGCTTCAACGGGCGCTTCGGCGAGACGTTCACCGTGCCCGAGGCGCAGATCCAAAAAGGGACCGCGAAGATCTACGATCTGCAGAACCCGACCGCGAAGATGTCGAAGTCGGCGGAGAGCGAGGCGGGCCTCATCAACGTGCTCGATGCGCCGAACGTGACGAAGAAGAAGATCATGCGCGCGGTGACCGACGCCGACGGCGAGGTGCGCTTCGACCGCGACGCGAAACCGGGCGTCTCGAACCTGCTGACGATCTATTCGGTGCTATCTGGGCGCATGGTCGAGTCGATCGAGCGCGAGTACGAGGGCCGCGGCTACGGCGACCTCAAGAAGGGACTCGCCGAGGTGGTTGAAGAGACCTTCGCTCCGGTTCGGGCCCGCACGAATGAGCTGCTGGCCGACCGCGCCGAGCTCGACCGTCTCCTCGCGGGTGCCGCGGACCGCGCGAACGAAGTCGCGTCTGCCACCCTCGCCCGCGTCTACGACGCCATGGGCCTGCTGCGCCGCTAACTGCTGGTGTGGTGCGAGGATCGCGCGATCCTCGCGCTCTCATTGCTGCGAACCCGAGAAAATGCGCCACAACATCGGCCGAGGAGTGACGGAAAGACCGATTTTCTGGCGCATATCTCGAGGCGGAGACGGCGGTGACGGAGACGAGCGGGACGGACGAGACGCACGAGACGGCGATGCAGGCGCATCCGCGACAACTGCGACACTCGCCGTAGACTTGCACACATGGCGAACACTGCCGACATGAAGGACCCAGACGCTCCGCGCTCGAGGGGGAACAGACCAAGGCGCAAGCCCCTCGGTTTTGTCACCACGATCGTCGCTGAGGCCTTCGGCATACTCGCGCAGCTGCTGCTCGTCTACACGGGTCTGCGCTACCTCTTCATCGGCGATGCTGACGAGGACGTGCTCGGTCCCGAGGAACTGCTCGAAGAGCACACCCGGCTGGCCGCGTGGTGCGTGCTGGCCACCCTCTACCTGCTGTGCACCATCGTCTGGCTCAACATCGATCTGCGCGTGCGCGAACGCGACCACCAGGTCTTGAAGCAGATGTCGGCCGTCGCCATCGTGCGCCTCGTCTCCACGGTCACGACCTTCAGTTCGAGTCTCGTCGGATTCGCGGCGGCGATCACGCTCATCCTGATTCGCGGCGACCCCGAGATGCTCACCGAGTACGAGGTGCTCGCTGTGTGGGCGATGCTCGTATCCTGGGCGATGTTCCACTGGGGCTACTCGCGCATCTACCACTCCCGCTACTACAGCCGCGAGGCGGAGCGGCCCCTGAAGTTCCCGGGCACCAAGCAACCGCGCCTGCTCGATTTCGTGTACTTCGCGTTCACGAACGGCACCTCGTTCGCCGCCTCGGACGTGCAGGTGAAGACCACCCGGATGCGCTGGACCGTGGTGTGGCATACCACGCTGAGCTTCTTCTTCAACGGCCTGATCATCGTGCTCACGATGAACACGATCGCCGGCGGGTTCAGGCTGCAGGGGTAGACCGGGAGAAGGGGACGGGGCCGATCCTCGCGCGGCTTCCCTCTGAAAATCTAGACTGGTGCATATGACCGAGACAACGGACGTCCCTAGGCCGAGCCGCGTGCTCACTGTGCTCCGGCGCACACCTCTCACGATCGCGTTCGTCGTGGTGCTGCTCGTGATCGGCATCGCGACCGGCACCCTGTGGTCGCCGGCCTCCGCACAGCCCTGGTTCGCACGCGTCGCGACCGGCCTCCCCGCTTTCGCCGACGGGCGCTGGTGGAGCGTGTTCACGTCGCCGTTCTTCATCGACCGCCCGATCGTCTTCCTGACGCTCATGCCGCTCGTCATCGGCGGTATCGGCTGGGCCGAGTGGAAGTTCGGGTGGCTGCGCACCCTGGGCCTGTTCTGGGCCGGTCACATCGTCGGCGTGCTCGGTGCCGCAGCCGTGGTCGCGCTCGTATCGCAGACCGGGTGGCATTGGGCGGTGCGGCTCGCTGGAGCGTATGACGTGGGCCCGTCGTGCGGCGCGTTCACGGCGCTGATCTTCGCAATCGCGACCCTGCCGTCGCCGTGGCGATTACGGGCGAGGATCGCCGTCGTCGTGTGGGTCGGCGTCTCAGTGCTCTACCTCGGGCAGCTGTTCGATCTCGAACACGCGGTCGCCATGGTCGCGGCCCTCGCGGTGAGCGGTGCCCTGCCCGCGTTCCGCCACCCGGCGGGCCGTCCGAGCGAGCGCGAGTGGCGGTTGATCGCCCTCGCGGGCCTGGTCGTGGTGGGGGCCGTGCAGATCCTCGACCTGGTGGTGCCCTACGACGGGCCGCTCGGGCAGAACCAACCGGTCGCGTCGCTCATCGACGTCGCGACCGACGTGATCATCATCCTGCTCGTCGCGAACGGCATCAGGCAGGGGTACCGCCTCGCGTGGATCGTCACCCTCGTGCTCGGTGCCTACAACCTGCTGACATCGGTCTTCGCGTTCCTCGCGGTTCCGCTGCTCGTGCAGGTCGGGCTGCTCGACAGACCGAGCGACGTGATCGGGCTCGTGGTCGCCCCGACGGTGTTCTGGGCGGCGCTGATGCTGGTGCTGATCATCGGCCGGGGTGCATTCCGGGTGCCGCTGCGGCGCTCGAAGCGGATCCCGAACGCGGAACAGATCGACCGCGACGAGCTTGTTGCACGCCTGCGGCGATTCGGCGGCGGCACGATCTCGTGGATGACAACCTGGGAGCCGAATCGGCGCATCGCCGTCGGCGGTCGAGACACGGGCAGCACCGGTGCCGGGACAGCCGGCCTGAACGGTGCCGCTGCGTACCAGGCGCACGCGGGCGTCGCGATCATGCTGGGCGACCCGATTACGGCGGCCGAGGATCACGCCGCAGCCCTCGAGCAGTTCACCTCCGCAACGCAGCGGGCCGGTCTGATCCCGTGCGTGTTCTCGGCGAGCGAGGCCGTCGCGGCGGCCCGCCCCGAGGGGTGGCGCGCCGTCGTCGTAGCCGAGGACACCATCGTCGACCTGCCCGACCTCGAGTTCTCGGGGAAGCGCTGGGCTGCCGCCCGCACCGCGATCAACCGGGCTGAGCGCGAGCGGATCGAGTTCCGCATGGTGCGCCTCGCGGAGCAGCCGTGGAATGTGCTCGCGCAGGTGCGGGCGATCTCGGAGCAGTGGGCCGGGGACAAGGGGCTGCCCGAAATGCGTTTCACCCTCGGCACCGTCGAGGAAGCGCTGGATCCGGAGGCCTGGGTCGGTCTCGCCGTCGACGCGGAGGGCAACCTGCACGGCGTGACCTCGTGGCTCCCCGTGTATGGTGCGGCGGTGCCCGCGAACGGTGACGGCGCTTCGGGGGCTGGCGATCCTCGTATTGTCGGATGGACACTCGACCTCATGCGCAGGCGCGATGGCGGCTTCGGCCCCGTGATGGAGTTCTTGATCGCGTCGTCGGCGAAGCACTTCTCGAACGAGGGATACCAGTTCGTGTCGCTCTCGGGAGCACCCCTCGTGCGTCCCGCGGACCTCGAGGCCGGCCCAGTGGACCAGGTGCTGGAGCAGATCGGCGGACTGATCGAACCGCTCTACGGGTTCAAGTCGCTGCACCGCTTCAAGCAGAAGTTCAACCCGCGGCACGAGTCGCTCTACCTGCTCTTCCGCGACGAGGGCGACCTGCCGCGCATCGGCATCGCGATCACCAAGGCCTACCTGCCGGATGCGACGCTGCGCGACCTCGTCGCCTCGGCGGCGGCGACCGGTCGGGAATAGTCGGGCCGTTTTCGCGTTACAGTAGAAGCGTGTTCCGGGGCTGGTGAGAATCCAGACCGGCGGTGACAGTCCGCGACCCCCGCTCCCGCGGGGTTGAACCGGTGGAATTCCGGTGCCGACGGTGATGCACGAGGCACGCCCGCAGTCGCTGCGGGCCGTGCAGCGCGCGAGTCCGGATGAGAGGAACGCGGAGGGACGCCCCGCAGGCGACAACCTCACGCACCCGGCACGCGGAAAGCCGAACCGATGCCAGAGCGCGACGCAGCACCACGCGAGCTTCTCAACCGCGACGTGCTCGAGGGTGCCATGCGCCGCGCGATTGATCTCGCCCGCCGCGGACCGGTCGACGACGAGAATCCGCGGGTCGGCTGCGTGCTGCTCGCACCGAACGGCGACGTCGTCGCCGAGGGCTGGCACCTGGGCGCTGGCACCCCGCACGCCGAGATTGTGGCACTCGAAACCCTGCCGACGGCGTGGCGCGGCCGCTCCCGAGAGCTCACGGCGGTCGTCACACTCGAGCCGTGCAATCACTTCGGCCGCACCGGCCCCTGCGCGGCAGCCCTCGCTGAAGCGGAGCTCGGTGCCGTCGTCTACTCACTGCCCGACCCCGGTGCGGATTCGGCCGGCGGTGCCGACACGCTCAGGCGCGCCGGCGTGCGCGTGCTCGGTGGGGTCCTGGAAGCTGAGGGCCGCGAACTGCTCCGCCCCTGGCTCGAACGCCAGGCCGCCGATCGTGGCGCGAGACACCAGCGGCCCTTCGTCACGGTGAAGTGGGCGCAGACGCTCGACGGCAGGGCGGCCGCAGCCGACGGAAGTAGCCAGTGGATCACGGGCCCCGAGGCTCGCTCGGACGTGCACCGACGCCGTGCGCAGGCGGACGCGATCCTCGTCGGCACCGGCACACTCTATGCCGACGATCCCGCGCTCACGGCCCGCACCCCGGACGGCGCACTGCTCGTCCCCTGGAACGAGCAGCCGGTCCCGGTCGTGCTCGGGCATCGACGCATACCGAAGGGTGCACGCGTACTGAGCCACCCCGCGCTTCAGGACCCGAACGGCATCACCACCCCGATACTCCTGACCGGCGACGACCTCGCCGCGGATGTGCGAACGCTGCGCCGCGCCGGCGTCAACCGCCTCTTCGTCGAGGGCGGCCCGACGGTCGCGAGTGCCTTCCTCAGGGCCGGTCTCGTCGACGAGGTGCTCGTCTACATCGCGCCGGCGCTACTCGGCGGACCGCGCCTGGCGATCGGCGACCTCGGCATCGAGAGCATGTCGGGCATCACGCGATTGCGGGTCTCGCAGACGCTCGCGCTCGGCGACGACCTGCTCTACATCGCCGCGCCCGTGCGCGCCACCGCAGGCTCGGAGCTCGGCGAGCGGTCTGGGCCGACGCAAGACTGGGCCGACGCAAGACAACGAGACAATCATCACGTCAGCTGAAGGGACGGCAAAGAGATAACCATGTTCACCGGTCTCATCGAAGAAGTCGGCGAGGTCGTCGCGATCCAGCCTGCGGCCGACGACTCGCTTCGCCTCACCGTGCGCGGTCCGAAGGTGACTGGCGACGCTCACCACGGGGACTCCATCCAGGTCTCAGGCGTGTGCCTGACGGTGGTTGACCTGGGGCACGCGCCGAACGGCGACGGCACCTTCACCGCCGATGTGATGGCGCAGTCGCTCAGGATGTCGACCCTCGGCTCGCTGCGTGTCGGGGACCCGGTCAACCTCGAGCGAGCTGCACGCGTCGACACCCGTCTCGGCGGCCACATCGTGCAGGGGCACGTCGACGGCACCGCCACGCTGGTCTCGGTGACCGACGCCGAGACCTGGCGGGTGCTGCGCTTCGCGCTTGCGGCAGAGCTCGCTCCCCTGCTCGTGAACAAGGGGTCCGTGACGCTCTCCGGGGTCTCGCTCACCGTGTCAAACATCTCGGCCGCGGATGAGCCCGATCAGTGGTTCGAGGTCTCCCTGATCCCAGAGACGCTCAGCGCGACAACCCTCGGCCGCCTCCAGCCCGGCGACCGCGTCAACGTCGAGACCGACATTCTCGCCCGCCACGTGGCGCGCATGCTGCAGTTTCCCGGATTTGCCGGGCACCCCCTCGGCGCGCACGACGCCGCAGAACCCAGTACCGGTGCCGCCGCAGGCCCCACCACAGAAGGAACGAATCGATGACCACCACCGAGCACGCACCCCGCGAGCGCACTCCCGGCATCTCGACGATCGAAGAGGCGATCGCAGCGATCGCAGCGGGCAGGCCCGTCATTGTTGCCGACGACGAGGATCGCGAGAACGAAGGCGACGTCATCCTCTCCGCGCAGTTGGCCACGCCGGAGTGGGTCGCGTGGAGCGTGCGCTGGTCCTCGGGGCTGCTCTGCGCCCCCATGACCAACGAGATCGCAGACCAGCTCGACCTGCCGATGATGGTCGAGCGGAACGAGGACGTGCGGGGCACCGCCTACACGGTCACCGTCGACGCGGCGCAGGGCGTCACCACGGGCATTAGCGCGAGCGACCGATCGACCACGCTCCGCGCTCTCGCGAACCCCGACGCCGTGCCGACCGATGTGCGGCGCCCGGGTCACGTGCTCCCGCTGCGCGCGGTCGACGGCGGGGTGCGCGCCCGCGCCGGGCACACCGAGGCATCGGTGGAGCTCATGCGGCTCGCGGGGTTGCGCCCGGTCGCGATGATCGGGGAGATTGTCGCCGAGGACGGTGAGATGATGCGCCTGCCGGGACTCATTGAGCTCGGCCGGGCCGAGGGTGTGCCGGTCGTGACGATCGAGCAGCTCATCGACTATCTCAACGAGCACGACCCGGCAGGCACCCCGGCGAAGGCGACGCAGCACCGCCAGGTGAGCCTGCGCGCGGACACGCTGCTGCCGACGGAGCACGGCGAGTTTCGCGCGCGCGCCTACCGTGATCGCCGCACCGGCGTCGACCACGTCGCCCTCATCGCGCCGAACCCCGACGGCTCGATACTCGGCGAGGGTGCCCTCGTGCGGGTGCACTCGGAGTGCATCACGGGCGAGGCCTTCGGATCGCTCAAGTGCGAGTGCGGACCCCAGCTGCAGGCCGCGCTCGGCCTGGTGCACCAGCGCGGCGGTGCCGTGATCTACATGCGCGGACAGGAAGGCCGCGGCATCGGGCTCGCGAACAAGCTCCGCGCCTACCAGCTGCAGGAAAGCGGCGTCGACACGCTCGACGCGAACCTGCAGCTCGGATTGCCGGCAGACGCGCGCGACTACACGGCGGCTGCCGAGATCCTCGCGGACCTTGGGCTATCGAGCGTGCGCCTGCTCACCAACAACCCGGACAAGGTGGCACAGCTCGAATCGCGCGGCGTGACCGTCACCGAGCGTGTGCCGCTCTACGTCGGGCTCACCGAGCAGAACTCCGGCTACCTCGCGACGAAGCGCGACCGCATGGGGCACCTCTTGCCCGTTGACGTCAACGACGAACAGAACGAAGGGATCTGAACATGAGCGGAGAGGGATCGCCGAAGCTGCGCCTCGAGAGTGCGGGGCTGCGGGTCGCCGTCATCGCCGGCCAGTGGCACAAGGAGGTCATGAAGGGGCTGATCACGGGCGCTCACGAGACGATCGTCGAGTCTGGGGCCGACCACGACCTCTTCCGAGTCGCGGGCGCCTTCGAGCTTCCGCTCGCCGCGCAGACCGCGCTGACACCGGTCGAGCAGGGCGGGGGCGGGTACGACGCGGCCGTCTGCCTCGGCGTGATCATTCGCGGCGGGACCCCGCACTTCGACTTCGTTGCCGGCTCGGTGACCGAGGGCCTTACCCGGGTGCAGCTCGACGCCGGGAAGCCGGTCGGGTTCGGCGTGCTCACGACCGATAACGAGGCGCAGGCCCTCGATCGCTCTGGTTTGCCAGGATCGGCCGAGTCCAAGGGCGTGGAAGCCGCCGAGGCGGCACTGCACGCGGCGGCGATCCAGCGCAAGATCCGGGAGGCCGGCGAGCTGGCCTGAGCGGGCGCAGCTCGGCGGCCCGGAACGTTTCGACGAGGGGTTTGCGTTTGAACGACGGGAGATGGGCCCACCGAAACCCCTCGCCCAAACGCAAACCCCTCGTTCAAACAACAGCGGCACCGCCCCGGCCACGCCACGGCCCCGCCACCGCCCGGCCACGGCACCCCGCACCCAGGTCTTCACTCAGCGGACCGCGCTAGGGTGAGCCGCGTGGAGAATGAGCGAACCCTGGGCCCGCGCGCATCCCTGAAGCAGCTGCTTCCGTACTTGCTCTCACAGCGCGGACCCCTCGCCCTGGCACTGCTGCTCGGTCTCATCGGCGCTGGCACCTCGCTCGCGCAGCCGGTGCTGCTCGGCCAGGTGATCGAACGGGTGCAACTCGCACAGCCGCTCACCGCTCTCATCGTGCTGCTCAGCGTGCTCGTCGTCGCGGATGCCTTGCTCAGCGGCTTCCAACACTACGTGTTGCAGCGCATGGGCGAGGGGGTGGTGCTGCATAGCCGGCGCAGCCTCATCTCGCGCATCCTGCATCTGCCGATCAGCGAGTTCGATCGGCGGCGCACAGGCGATCTGGTCTCTCGCGTCGGCAGCGACACGACCCTGCTGCGGGCCGTGCTAACCCAGGGCTTTGTCGAGGCGATCAGCGGAATGCTGGTCTTCATCGGCGCACTCATCGGCATGCTCGTCATCGACGGCGTGCTCTTCGGCATCACCTTCTCCGTGGTGATCCTGGCACTGGTGCTCGTCGTGGCGATGTCGTCGCGCATTCGCCCTGCAGTCACCCGCTCGCAACAGAAGGTCGGCGATCTGGCGGCCCAGGTTGAGCGCTCGATTTCGTCGATCCGCACGATTCGCGCTGCGGGCGCGACCGAGCGCGAACAGCGCGCAACCGAGCAGGAGGCCGAGGAGGCCTACGTGCTGGGGCTGAAGGTGGCGAGGATCTCGGCCCTCATCGTGCCGGTGTCGTTCCTCGCGCTGCAGCTTTCGTTCCTTGTGGTGCTGGGGCTCGGAGGGTACCGTGTGGCGACTGGGGCCATCGACATCGCCCAGTTGGTGATGTTCATCGTCTTCCTCTTTCTGATGGTCACGCCGCTCGGGCTCGCGTTCGGCGCGATCGCGGCGGTGGGCCAGGCGCTCGGCGCACTGGGCCGCATTCAGGAGATCACGACGAGCCCGACCGAGACCGCTCACGACGCGGAGCTCTCGCCCACCGGCACGATCGTGCCGCTTGCGCGCGCCACGGTGGAGGGTGCCCCGGCGATCCGCTTCGACCGGGTGAGCTTCACCTACCGATCCGCGGCCCCGGAACGCATCGATGCGCGAGAGCTGGTCACCGGAGGGCGGCGGCGTTGGCGCGACCTCGAGGCGGCTCCAGCAGAGATCGTCGAGACGCCGGTGTTGCACGACGTTTCGTTCGAGGTGGCGCGAGGATCCCGCGTCGCCCTCGTCGGGCCTTCCGGTGCGGGCAAGTCGACCACGCTCGGGCTGATCGAGCGCTTCTACGACCCCGACAGCGGCACCGTGTCGCTGCACGGCGCGGATCTGCGCACCCTCGATCGCGCGGAACTGCGGGCGCAGCTCGGCTACGTCGAACAGGACGCCCCGGTGCTCGCAGGCACCGTGCGCGACAACCTGCTGCTCGGTTCTCCCGACGCGAGTGACGCGGAGTGCGAGCGCGTGCTGCGCGCGGTCAACCTCGGCGACCTTGTGGATCGAGCTGCCGCGCAGGCCGGGCTTCGCACAGGGCTCGACGCGCAGGTCGGCGAGCGAGGGATCATGCTCTCCGGCGGTGAGAAGCAGAGGCTCGCGATTGCCCGCACGCTGCTCACGGCTCCCTCGATCCTGCTGCTCGATGAATCGACCGCGTCGCTCGATGGGGTGAACGAACGGCTCATGCGTGAGGCGCTCGATTCGGTTGCAACCGGCCGCACGCTCGTGGTGATCGCGCACCGGCTCTCGACCGTGGTCGACAGCGACCGCATCATCGTGCTCGATCAGGGACGGGTCGTCGGCGAGGGCACGCACGAGGAGCTGGTCGAGACCGTGCCGCTCTACCGTGAGCTCGCCCGGCATCAGCTGCTCGTCCCGGAGCAGAGCGAGTAACTCGGGTGGCGGCGCGCGGCGCGCGGCGCCGGGCCCTGATCTCGTGGATCGCGTTGATCTTGTCGAGGTTCCGGCGCGGCTAGCCGTGCGCTGCGGAGATCCGCAAGAGCAGGTCGGCGAGCGCCGGACGGTACGTGTCGATACTCGCCACGGCGTCGACTTCCGCGTGTACAAGCACGGTGCCGCGCTCGAGTCTGAGCAGCGCCTCGAACTCGTCGTCGGCGGTGCGGTGCTCGACGACGAGCCCGTTCTCGAGGGTCTCGGTCATCGTCAACCCTTCGTCGTCAGCCGAACCCAGGCGGTCGCTCAGCGCGGCCTCCCCGGCCGCGGGGGTGAGCGTCACACGCAGCAGACGGTCGGGCGATTGCACCTGCAGACCGTCGGCGAAGGCGAGGGGCCGCGCGGACCATCCGTCGGCCGGCCGCACCTCCGCACCTGCTCCGATCTCGAACGTCGTGGAACCGTTCGAGACCCGCATCTCACTCGCGCTCCGCAGTGGCGGCGCAAGCAACAACACGAGCACGAGCACCGTGACCAGCGAGCACATCGCGGCGATTCCGAGCGGCAGCCAGAAGCTCGTGGGGCTGCGGGGCGCGTCGAGCGCTAGGTGACCGCTCATCGCGAACTCACCCGCCCCTCCGGCACGCTGCCGCCGAACAACTCAGTGACTGTCACGGTTTCGAAGCCGCGATCGCGCATGCCCCGAATGACGTCAGATGCGACCTCGACGGAATCGGAGTGTATGTCGTGGAAGAGGATCACGTCGCCGGGATCCGCGGCCAGCACCGAGCGCTCGATCAATGCCTGCTCGCCGGGTTCCTGCCAGTCGTTCGTGTCGATGCTCCACAGGATCGCCGGGAGCTGCGCTGCGTCGATGATCTCATCGTTCACCTCTCCGTACGGTGGCCGGAAGAGGGTCACCGGCTCGCCCGAGGCGCGCTCGATTGCGTCGGCCGCATCGAGCACCTGCGCGGTGGCCTCTGGCAGCGGGAGTTCCGTCAGGTCGGGGTGGGTCATGGTGTGGCTGCCGATCTCGTTGCCCTCCGCGATGATCCGCGCTACGGTGTCGGCGTGGGCGTCGACGCGGTCACCGAGCATGAAGAAGGTCGCTCTTGCGCGCTCGGCGATGAGCGTGTCGACGAGCCTGGAGGTGAACGGGCCCGGCCCGTCGTCGTAGGTGAGCGCGACGCAGGGAATGAGGTCGCAATCGATCGGCACCCTGCTCGGTGTCCCGGTCACGCCCGAGAAGGGCGTATCGAGTGCGGCGTGCACCTGCAGATAGGCTTCGTTCGTCCACGCCCGAGCGGTCTCAGGATCAATGCCGAGTTGCGTCGGTTGCGACGTGAAGTCGATGCCGAGCCCCTCGAGTTCGGGCGAGGCCAGACCCGGGGGCAATCGGACGAGCAGCCCTCCGTCCTCAGTTCGTTTTGCTCCCACGAGCGCGTTGCGCGCCAGTGCGAGTTGCGCCTCGCTCGGCGCTGCGATCGGAGCGCTGCTCAGGGCACCGGCCTCGCGGCGCAGCAGGTCCATCGCGAGGGTCCAGAGCTCTGCTGCCGCGTGGTCGTTCCATTGGCTGGCCACTTCGAGCACGCTCCCGTCGGCCACATTCGCGAACAGCACCGTCGTGTGGTCGCTTGAGACCGCTCCGGGCTTCCCCGTGACGACGCGCAGGCGAACCTCGATCAGGTCGCCGAACGCGGCGGTGACATCGCAGGTCACGGCCGTGCCTGCTTCTCCGGCCGGTGCGGTCTCCGGCCGCTCGAGCACCTCGTCGGCGGACCAGCCGGCGGATCCCTCGACGCATCCGCGGTCGTCGAGTCCGCTGCCGACCGGGTGCACCTGCGGGGTGTATTCACCACCGGTGGCGGCGATGGCGCTGCGCACCTCGGCGTTGACCCGCTCGTTGAAGTCGGGAACGCCCGGCACGTAGACGAACCGCGCCGCGAAGCCCAGGTCGTCGTTCCTCAACCGCTCGGGCATCAGGCCGAGTGCATGCTGGTCGAGCACCGCGGAGTCGGCCCCGCTCCCCGTTTCGACCGCGCCCTGCGCCTCGCTCTCTCCCGAGGAGGCGGCGTCTGGCGTTCGCGTTTCACCGCCGGTTTCGTCGAGCAGGACCGCGCCGGTGACCGGGGCGAATTCGGGCGGCTGCCATGCAGCCACGGGTTCCGCCGAGCAGCCGCCGAGCGCGAGACTCGCGGCCAGCGCGAGGATCGGCACGACCCGAGGAGCACGGAACCGGCGAGCGCCGCGCCGATGCTGCTCCTCGTGACGCATGCCCCTCCCGTGAGATCTTGTACCCGGCCGATCCCGGTACTGGCGAGACTACCCGCCACTCGCCTTCTGCGGCGCGCGCGCGTAAAGCGCGTCGAATTTCGGTTCGATCACAGGCCGAAAGACTTTCGATACCCAGCCGAGCGACAGCACGATCGTGATCGCCAGGCCCACCGCGATGAGGCCGACCACGCCGCTTGCCCCGAACCCACCGAACCAGTCGACCACCCCGGTTCCTCGCAGCACCCAGATAATGGGACCGTGCAGCAGGTACACGTACAGCGTGCGGGAACCCCAGATCGTGATGATGCTGTGCCCGCGTGGCACGAGGATCAGCACGGCCAGCGTCATGAGCGCCGCGACGGCGATGAGACCGAGGCGCACTCCGGTGCCGCTGAGCGCGACCGCCCACCACTCGCTCGGGGCCCATCCCCCGAGCGGTGCATGGTCGAAGAGCCAGACGTAGTCGTCGCGCCATACCAGCCAGGTGTCGAGCCGCCATCTCCCGGGGAGCGAGGCGAGCACCGCGACCGCCCCGGCGATCACGGCGAGCAACCCGACCGCCGCCACTCGGAAGCCCGGTTTCGGCTTGCGGAACCAGTCACCGGCGAGCCATCCTCGGTTCGTCACCATCCAGCCGGCGACGAAGAACGGCATGAAGCAGAGCGTGCGAGATGCGGAGAACTCCGTGCCGATCGCGGGGCTGAGGCCCGCCACGACGGCGAGCGCCACGGAGAAAAGCAGCGGGTGCCGAAGCCGCACGATGTACGGGAGCAGAATCCGCATCGTGGCGAGCGTCACCAGAAACCAGAGCGTCCACGCGGGGGCGATCAGCCAGTTGCCCGGAAGCGGTCGGCCGTCCACAACCAAGTGGAGCAGAGCCCAGATGACCTCCCACAGCAACCAGGTGGCGAGCAGTTGCATCGTCGACCGAACGACCTTCGTGGAGGTGTCGGCCTTGGAGAACAGCCCCGAAAGCGCGATCATGCCGGGCATATGGAAGAGATAGATGAACGCGTAGAGACCGAATCCGAGCGGCGTCTGCGCGCGCACGGTCGACACCGCGTGTGCGACGACGACGAGCACGATCAGCACAAAGCGCGCGTTGTCCCAGACGGCGACGCGCGCCTTCGGAGTCGGCGTCGAGGTCGGCGTTTCAGCCACTGAGCTACTCACGCTCCCAGCCTATGGGGAACCACCGACAGTTCTGGTGCAGGCGGGGCCGCGTTGGCGCGGCTCCGCGATCCTCGCCCGGACTATGCTGCGACCTGACCGCGCGACTTCTGCATGTCCACGAACACCTGGGAGTTGAAGCGGTACGCGGTGCGCACCTCGTCGATCACGCGCTGCCGCTCGGCTTTGTCGAGCGATTCGCCGAGCTGATCGAGCACAGCCCGGTAGGCCTGCTTGAACTCGGTCAGGTCGCCGAGCTCGGTGAAGTCATAGAACGCGACCCCCGCGCGCTCGAACCCGTGCTGCTTCCTCACGCGCTTCGCGATCATCTGTCCGCCGGAAAGGTCGCCGAGGTAGCGAGTGTAGTGATGCGCAATGATGCCGGGCAGCCATCCCTCAGCGGCAACCTCGCGAATGCGCGCGACATACGCATCTGTGGCCGGTTCGGGAGTGATCTCATCGCGCCAGTTCGGGCCGAAGAGTTCCTGAAGGTCTTCGGCGAGTGCCTGCTCGCGAACCAGGGCCTCGGGGTGCAACGATGCGAAACGTTCGTCGGCAACCAGCTGCTTCGCGGCCTCCTCGAGCGCCTCGTACATGAAGTAGTGCTGCGCGACGAGTGCGGCATAGTCCTCGCGGGTGGCTCGCATCCGCATGATGTCTTCCATGATGCTCGACCCCTCGCTGTCGGAGTGGTCACCCCAGGTCGCCGTGCGCAACGCGTAGGAGAATGAGCCGTCATCCTGCGGCTTCTGCCCGTGGCCGTGCCCGGCAGCGTGGGAGTCGCCGCCCGCCGCACCGGTGCCGTGATGATGCGCGCCCGACCCGTGCTCGGCACCGTGCGAGCTCGCGGCGGGAGCGTGCTCGTCGCGCGCTGGCACCCCGAGCTTCTCGCATGCAGTCTTATAGAGCGCGACGACCTCGCGACGAATCTCCGGACGCTCGCTGATCGGGCCTCCCGGCCATTCGACGCGCAGCTCGTGCTCGCCGACGGGATCGGTGAGACGCCAGGTGCCGGCCGTTCCATCAACACCGATCATGATGCTCTGGGTGGCGTTCGGGAACCCGAACGCGCGCGCGATGAGCAGGTTATCTTCGGTGTGGTCGCCGTTCATGTGCGCCGTCACGGCGTCAACAACGGTTGCGTCAAAGTCAGTCACGTGCTCAAGGTTAGTAAGGTTTGCCTCACTTCGCACAGTAGATCAGATGAATCGGTGGGACATCGCGCGCGAGGACCCACCCTCCCCGGTACTTCCAGGCCGTCGAGGTAGACTCGCCATGTTGTATGCCTATTCGAGGGAACGAGGTCAGGTGCTCGCTACACGCACACGACGCGCCGGCGGAATCGCGGTCGCGCTGCTCGCAGCAATCTCACTCGGGCTCACCGCATGCACCGGCAACGGGAATGGCGGTGGCGCGGACGAGGTGAACACCCTCGGCGGGGACGTCGCGACGAGCCTCGACGAAGCCGTTTCGAACGCGATGCAGTTGAGCGGAGCCACCGAGGCCGTCGTGGGCGTGTGGACGGCGTCAGGCGACTACGTGCGCGCATATGGCGAGAATCTGTCTGCATCGGCCCCGATTCGCGCGGCTCAAGCATCGCAGCCGGTCATGTGCGCGGCATTGCTGAGCCTGGTCGAGGAAGGCACGCTGAAGCTCGACCGCGCGGTGGCGCGGGACCTGCCCCGCCAGGTGGGGCTCGACGACATCACGTACGGGCAGCTGTGCGAGGCCACCTCGGGTCTGGCGGATTTCAAGTCCGCGGGGTGGACCGACATCTACGTGAGCAACCCGACTCGCCCCTGGTCGGATCGCGAGTTGCTCGCGCAGTCCCTTGCACATTCCCCACTCGCAGCACCAGGCACGGAGCAGCACGTTTCAGACACGAACGCCCTGCTGCTGGCCCGGGCACTGCAGCAAGCGACCGGCGTCGAGATCTCAGAGCTCTTAGAGGAGCACGTGTTCTCCGCAGCCGATATGGACAGCAGCCACTACCCCACGGACGTGCTGCTCCAGACCGAGCTGCCCGAGGGCGGAATGAACGGGCTCTCGTATCCCTCCTCCGGGGGTGCCCCGGTGTGCACCGTCCCTGGTGAGAACGAAGGCGAGACCGTGCCCGCCGAACCCATCGCCATCGATGAGGTGTCGCCGTCGATGCTCGGCGGCGCGGGCGCGACCGTCACCACCATCACGGACCTCAAGAAGTTCTACGAAGCATATGCGGCAGGCGCGTTCGGCGCAGGCGGCGACGGCCTCGTCAAGACGATATCCGCGCCGGCACCCGAACCCGCAGAGGGCGAAGAAGCCCCCGCAGAGGGCGAGGAAGCGGCTGAACCGCCCACGGACGGCTGGACCTTTGGGCTCGAGAAGCAGGGGCCGCTCTACGGCATGAGCGGTGCTATGACCGGCACAATCACGGCCGCCTACCACGACCCCGATGGCAAGTTCTCGGTGGTCGTCGCCCTCAACAATTCAAGCGCCGGTGCGAGCTTCGCGCGCGCGCTCGCGTTCCAACTGGCCGCGCTCGCGGGTGAGGAAGTGCCGTGGGCGGCCGAGGATCAGGCGAATGCCCTCAGCGAGAAGGCGGTCTGCCAGCCCGCGGCCGACGAGGCGGCCGCGGAGTGAGCCAGCAACGGTGAGCAACGAGCCCTCCCCACAGCACGGCGATCCGGCGAGTGAGCCGGTGATTCGGGGCACCAAGGCCCCGAAGGTTTCGATTGTGATGTGTTTCTTCGAGGCCGAAGACCGTGTTGATCACGCGGTATCTGAGCTAGCCGGTCTCGACTACCCCAACTTTGAGGCGATCCTCATTGACGACGGTTCCACCGATGGCACGGCCGCCGCGTTGCAGCGCGCGACCGCGGACGTGAAGGGGTTTCGCGTGGAGTCTCTCGCACAGAATGCGGGCGCGGCCGAGGCAAGGAATCACGGCCTGCGGCTGGCCACCGGAGACTACGTGTGGTTCCCAGATGATGACGATGCCTGGGAGCCCGATATCGTCCGCCGCCTCGCCGAGGCCGCAATAAGTAGCGGTGCAGACATTGCGATCTGCCGGGCCCGCGCGACCCCGTTCGGGTCCGCTGGCGTGGAAGCGATCGACGCCGCGCTCCCCGAAGGAACCTACACGGGCGACCAGCTAATCGAGCACCTGCTTCGTGGCGAGGCGCAGGGCCACCTGTGGAACAAGCTCTTTCGGCGCAGCACGATCGCTGAAGTGCGGTTCCCCTCGCTTTCCATATTCGAGGATCATCCGTTCGTCGTCGAAGCTGCTCTTCGTGCGCGGACCGTCCAAGTGATCGACGACACGCTGTACACGTACGTGCGTCGTCAGGGGTCCCTGGCCTCCTCGCTGGACGCCGCGAAGATAAAGACCAAGAAGGAATCGGTCTCGCGGATCCTTGAGCTCGTTCGCGAGGACGACGAACTCCGCGATCCGCGCCTGCTCGAGCTCTTCGAGGTTCAGGCGCTCTACCTTCCGGCGGTCAACGCTCTCGCCGCCGATCAGGCGCTGTGGCGGAGCGAGACGACGCTTCGCGGCTCAATGCTCGAGCACCTCACATTTTCCCGAGGCCTCCGGCTGCTGAGGGCTTCACGATCCACGGGAATCCAGGTCCTTCTGGCGGCGGTGCTCGGGCCCGCGTATGGAGCCCTGTACCGGGCCGTGCGGAGCAGCCCGGTGTTTTTCAGATTGGCCGCACGCGTGTGATCCGCGGCTCTGCTAAAGTTGAACAGCCCCCGGCACTCGGGGCCGTCGTCTAATGGTAAGACATCAGCTTCCCAAGCTGAGAACGCGGGTTCGATTCCCGTCGGCCCCTCCACTTGTTCTGAGTCGCGGATCGCTCCGTCACCACGATCTCGCTCCGCCCGCATGATCTTGCACTGCAGGACTGTAGGGTCGCGGCGAGGTCGTAGGGGCCCGGTGAGGTGAGCTTGCCGGATGCCGGATGCGCCAGCACGACAGTGCCCCCGTCGACGGGAGGGGGGTTCCTCGACGGGGGCACTGTGGTGCGACGAAGCGTCAGCCGGCAGTCATCACTCCTGCTCGACCACGCCCGTCACGCTCGGTGAACGCCGACGCATGCGAGCCGTCAGGAGCACGGCCGCACCGCCGAGCAGCAGCACGAGGGCTGCGGCCCCGGCACCCCATGCGAGACCCGAGCCGGTGACCGGGAGTTCCGGACCCTTCACGAGATCATGCGAGGTGCACAGCGGCGACTCCGGTGCGCACACGGGATCCGAGCCGGTGACGGCGACGACGTTATTGAGTCGGTGGTCGCCCTGCTCGTCATACGACTTCACGCTCACCGTGTAGCTGACCGTGTAGGTCTCGCCCGTGGGCACGGTTCCGGTGATCCGGATCGTGTCGCCGCTGGTCGAAGCCGTGAGGTCGTCCGACGACGCTGTGGGGCCGCCGACGAGCGTCGCGTCATCAAGCACACCGGTCATGTGGTCGGTGTAGTCGATGCCGACCGGCGCAGCACTCGGGCTATTCGACACGTTCGTGAAGGTCAGCGTGTACGTGACCTCCTCGCCCGACTTGAGCTTTGTGCCCGACTCGGGATCACTTGACTTCGCAACGATGACGTCAGAGACGTAGTTCACCGTGCACTTCGGGCGATCGGGGTCGTCAACCACGCACTCCCCGTCGGGGTCGTCACCGGTCTTCACGAGGAAGTTACCGAGTTGATCGTCGCCCCGCTCGCCGTTCGGCTTCACGGTCGCGGTGTAGGTGACCGTGGCCGACTCGCCCGCCTCGAGCTCGCCGCTCACGGTGAATCGACCGTCCGCGATCTCCGACACGGCAAGCGCCTCAGAGGACGCCTCTGGCTGCTGCGAGATCTCGGCGTCGTCGATGATCTCGGTGAGCACGTCGTCAATATCGACGTCGACCAGCGCCTTTCCGGTGTTCTCGAAGTGGAGCGTGTACGTCGCGTCCGTGCCCGGTTGCAACGTGGTGCCGCTCGCGGGATCCACGGTCTTCCAGTAGTCGAGCTCGCCGACCGGATGCTCCGTGCATTCCACGCCATCATCACCGCACTCGGGATCCGGCGTCTCGCTCTTCGCGACCACATTGCGCAGCAGGTTATCGCCGCGCTCACCGTCGGGACGCACGGTCGCCGTGTACGACACGGTCACCGTCTGCTCGGGGTCGAGCAGGCCGGTCACCACGACGCGGCCATCCTCGCCTGTCGTGACCGAGAGGGTGGGATCGCTGCTGGTCGGCGCAACCGTCAGGTCGGCGTCGTCGAGCACCGCTTCGAGGTGGTCCGTGTAATCGACGGCACCGGGCGCAGTTCCCATGTTCGAGAACGTCAGCGTGTACGTGACCTCCTCGCCGGCACGCAAGCCCGTGCCGGAGGTCGGGTTGGCGTCCTTCACGACCTGCACGCGAGGCAGCGGCGTCGTCGTGCAGTTGGGCAGCTCACCCGGCGCGGGTTCGCACTCGTCGGTCGGATCGTCGCCTGGGAGAACGAGGAAGTTGTTCGCCGCATTGTTGCCACGCTCGCTCTCCGAGTTCACCGTCACCTCGTAGGTCACGTGCGCAGTCTCACCGGCAGCGAGCTCGCCGCCGATCAGGAAGCGATCGTCCTCGATCTCACCAACGGTCACGGAGTCGGTGTCCGACGCCGGATTGCTCGTGAGCTCGGCATCGTCGAGCACGTCCGTAAGTACGTCCTCACGCGCGACCGGCCCGGTTGCAGCACCGGTGTTCTCAACCGTGATCGTGTAGGTGAGTACCGTGCCCTCGCCGACCGGAGTCTCGGAGGCCTCGACCGACTTCGCGTAGGTGATCTGCGGAACGTTCGTCACGGTGCAGTCGGGCAGCTCGTCGTCAGCGGGTTCGCAGTCCGGACCCGGCGGCGTTTCGTCCTCAGGGTCGAGGAGGAAGTTCGCCGCGACGTTATCGCCACGCTCTCCGTCGGCTTTCAACGTCACCTGGTACGTGACGGTGTAGGTCTCGCCGGCGGGAACACTGCCCGTGATCGCAATCCGGTTGCCGTCACGCACGGCCGACAGTCCGTCTTCCGACGACGGTTCGACGGTGACGTCTGCGTCATCCAGCACGTGGGTGAGGTCGTCAGCGGCATCGATCGTTGCTGCTGCCTCACCGTCGTTCTCGAAGAACAGGGTGTAGGTCAGCACCGAACCGGCCACAGCAGGGCTGTCCGACGACTCGACCTCCTTCCACTGCGACAGGTCGGGACCACCCACCGTGACGGAGTCGCAGGCCGATGTGCCAGGAAGCACCTCGGTCTCGGGCACACACGCGACGTTGTCGAGCAGCTGGTCACCCGCACCGGTGTAGGTCGCCGTGTAGGTGACGGTCGCCGACTCGTTCTCGGCGAGGACGCCCGTCCAGGTGAGCTCGGGTTCGCTGTATGAGACTTCACCGGTCGACGCTTCCGCATCCTCGGCGAATGTAGCGGCGTCGAGCACGCCCGTCAGATCATCGGTGAAGGTCGCGGGGGCGTCCTCGGTGTAATCGCCAGGGCCGACGTTCGTCACCGTGATGGTGTACTCGATGGACTCGCCCGTGTCGTTCAGCTCGGTGCGGTCGGCGATCTTCTCGATCTCAAGGTGCGGCAACTCGAAGAGCTCGTCATCGCAGCTCGGGTCATCGGCATCGCACTCTGCGGGCGGATCGCAGTCCTCTTCGGCCGGATCGCAGTCGGACGCGAACGCGATGTTTCGAGCGGATCCGTCGCCACCCGCCTTCACCGTCACGGAGTATGTGAGCTCCACGCTTTCGCCAGCGGGCAGAGCTCCAGTCCAGGAGAGCAGCGGTTCGGCGTACGACACCGTTCCGTCGCGGTCCGCCTCGGCATCATCGCTGAAGTCGGCGTCGTCGAGCACGCCGGAGAGATCGTCCAGCACGACGGCGGGGTCGTCGGTCGTGTAGTCGGTCTCGCCCGTGTTCGTCGCGGTGACGGTGTAGGTGACGGTGTCACCCACGCGCGTGCTCGCGGTCGCGTCCGAGGTCTTCTCAACCGAGAGGCACTGTCCACTGATCTGGATCTCACCCGTGCCGAAATTGACCGGCAAGTACGCCCAGTCGTCGATGTGGCGGCCATTGCCCCAGCCAGATGGAGCCAAGTCCCAACCGTGAGCGCCGTCCGTCGAATCGACATGCTCTCCAATAATCAGCTCCGTGCTGCTGTCACGCGGGCCGGGCATACCTGTGTCATTCCATGAAATGCGCGCATCAGGTGCACCTGCGCCGTTCAGACGCGTGACACTGATTCCGCCCTCACGTCCTTCGACATCGGTCTGCACGATATGGACTTCGCCGACTTTGTCGAAGAAGATGCGCGCGTTCATCTCGCTACAGTTCTCGATCGCATCGCCGTTTCCGTCGAGACCATCGAACTCGTACGAGTAGGAGCCGCTGCCGTCAGCGCCCAGTGTGATGAGCCGATCGACGTCATCTCCGTAGGATCCATTGCCGTCGACATCAATCTCGAGGCGATACCCGCCCGTGAACCGAGGGTTGATCGTATAGGTGAACGTTCCCATAGCTGATCCAGAGGACGATGGGATGAAGGCAAGGTCATCGACCTCAAGATCTGCGGTGCCAAGCACCGGGGGCAGAACCGTCATTTGACCAGTAGCTGACTCCGCGAATGCGGGAAGGTCAGCTGCGGGCTCCTCGTAAAACACTCGATATGTCTCGCCGCAACTCGGCAATGGCGGTGCACCGGAGCCATCGCCCTCCAGCTCGTACTCGTAAGACGCGTAGGTGGGGGCGCAGTCGTCGTCAGCCCAACCGACGGAGTTCGCCTGAATATCCGAGTTCACCCCCATGTAGCCGTTAAGTTCGACGGCGTAAATGTATCCCGTGTCATTGACAATCCAGTAGTTGAGATCGGCAAATTCTTCAGGATCGGAAACCGATTCTTGCCTGATCCGATCCATATTCGACCATGCGCGGCCGGGAATCACCGTCTCGCCTTCCTTGACGTCAACGGACCACGAGTAGTAAATGCGCTCAGTTCCAGGCCGGAACACAATCCGCCAAATACCTTCGATATCGGCCGTATACTCGCCTGCCTGCGAGTATGTCGTGGAGTCCGGGGCCTGCACCTCGACGCTGCCTGAGGTTTGAACCGCTACGGTCTCGCCTGCTCGCGCATACGCATAAATCGTATTCTGGAGCCGACCCTCAACCTTTTCCTGGTTCCCGGCAGCCTGCGCCGGGGTCGAGTCGGCGACCACCGGAAGCGTTCCGAAGATCGAAGCGATCAGCGTCGCAGCGAGCGCCATCGCGACGCCACGACGCGGTCGTTTCCGCCGAGGCTTCGTACTTTTTCGCACGGATGTGCTTTTATCGAACTTTTGACTTCGCACAAATACCCCCCTGGGATCAGTTCGAGTGGCGCACGGTTCACCACTGTTGTGCAGTCAAACAGGCTTCGTGCCGAGCCACACTCGAGTCTGCGCCCGAGGGTGAAATCTCCCCCGAAAAACCCCCCGTTCGGTCAACGCTTGGGATGACGGCGTTGCATACTCTCGGGAACGACTTGATCGCCGTCATCGTGCAGCGCTTCCGCCTGCAGGAGCCCCGCCTCGGCCGCCACGCGCACCACATCGCGCCGCTTGTTGACGCCGAGCTTGCGGTACACCTGCTTCATGTGGCCTTTCACGGTCTCGGGGCTCAGGTGCAGCACTCGGGCCGCGGCAGGAATGCTGCCGTGCTCGACCACGCCGATGAGCGCGCGCTGCTCTCCGGGCGTGAGCGGCCGCACCGTGCGCACGACCGCCCGCGACCCTTGCGCCGTGGGCAGGTGGGTAACAAGTGCCTGAAGCTCCCGCGCCGACTCGGCCGGAAGCACCCGCACCGGGAGTGTGAGGTCGTATTGACGCAGGACCTCGGCCGCGTTCTCGGCGAAGCGAGCGGCTGCGGCGAGGTCGCCATCGCGGCGCGCGGTCTCGGCCTGCAGCAAAAGGACCTCGGATCGGGCTCGCGGGATTCCTACCAACGCGTTGCCTGAGTCGATGCTCGCACCATACGCGAGCGCGAGCGCGTGATCGCCCCGGCTGAGTGCGGCGTACATCGCTGACAGGTCCGGACGAGCTCGGCGCTTCTCCGCAGGCAGCACCCGCCCCGAATGCCACAGCAGCCGAGCTCTGAGTGCCCGCAGCATCCGTTGGGCAGCCGGCAACACGGCCGAGCGCCCTCGACGTCGCGCCAGCTCGTGCTCGAGGGCGTCGAGCGCCGCACCCACGCCGCTGCGCGACTCCGTGATGAGCGTCCGCAGCACGGTCAGAAAGGGCCAGTGCTCGATCGTGGCCTCATGTTCCGACAGCGCCTCGAGGTGCTCAGCGGCGCTGACAGTTTCTCCGCGTTCGATAGCCTCCAAGGCCGCCGCAATTCGATATCCCGCACCGATGTACGAATCGTGCCAGCCGACCGGGATGTCGATGCGCTCTGCCTCACGGATGAGTTCCCGCGCCTGGGGCATTTGACCGCTCCACGCGTGCGACCAGGCGTCAAGGGCCGCAATGTGGGCACGGCTCTTCGGTTGCATCGCGTTCTCCCACACGTGCACCGGTTCCAGCATGCGTGATGCCTCGCCGAACCGCCCGCTGTGCATCAGGGTGATGGCGATCTGCCCGATCCCGGTCTGTAGCGGCATGCGGTAGCGCACGAGCTCGTCATCACTGAGCAGCTCGAGCTCCTCGCGAGCCCGTTCGCTCATCTCGAGCGCCACGCGTCCGTTCCCGCTCAGGCGGGCCACGATCATCCGGAGTAGGGCGGCCGTCAGACCCGGCAACCCGGGCTTCCGGCTCTCCGCCGCGAGCTTATGGCTCGCCAGGATCTTCAGACCGTTGAGCGCCTGACCGATCCTGCCGGAGGGAAACGCGTACTCGTGGATGAGCGCGAACGCCGCGATGACCGGGTGCTGCTCGAGCACCCGGCGCGGGATGCTCGTGAGCGGTGCTCCGGACTGCCGACGGGACAGCGTGAGCGCGCTTCCCTCGAGCAGGATCTCAGCAAGCAACTCCCAGTCCTCGGCGAGGATCGCCGCCTGCATCGCCGATCTCGGCCTGCTCGCTCTGAACGCGCGTGCAGCCCGACCTGCGATCACGACCATCCGTTCGGCACCGAGCACCTCGTGTGCGTGCCGGCGAAGCTCTTCCCCGATCAAGTCATGCTGACGGTACCACCGCACGCCCGCGTCATCCACCCAGGAGGTGAAGCCAGCGCCGTGGGCTCCCTCGAGAATGCTCGCCGCCTCATCCTCGGAGTAGTCGAACATGTCCGCGAGCACGCGCACCGACACCTCTTCGAAGAGCGCCGCCGCGCAGAATGCCGCAACCGCGCTGGGAGGGTTGGTCTCGAGGATCCGTTCGACCAGACCACGCACAAACGCGCCCTGCGTGCCGTAGTGCGCGTCACCCGGTGCCCCGGAGGCGCGCTCCAGCAGGAGTGCGTGGACGGCGAGCGGCCACCCGGCGCTCTCGTTCACGACCCGTTCGAGTGCCGTCGCCTTTTCTGCCGCTTCGAGATCGGGCGCCCGCAAGTCGAGCATCGCTTCGATTTCCCCAGGAGCGAGCGCAAGGTCTGCCGCTTGCAGCTCGGTGACCGGAAACCGGAGGCGGGTGTCGGCGGAGGTGAGTTTCGGTAGCGCGTCGCGCGTGGTGATCACAACGGTGAGGTCACGCGCGCCCTCCAGCACCTCCACGAGGTTCGATTCGACTTCTCGCGTGATGGCCCGGTGCGCGTCGTCGAGAACGAGCAGGAGCGGCCGCCCGAGAGCGTTTACGGCGGCGATCAGGGCACTGCTTCCCGCGCTCGACAGCCCACCGGCCGCTAGCCGTTCCAGTGGCGAACCCGCGGCGGCGATCCCGGCGTCTACGACCGCGCGTGCCACGCGCTTCCACACCCCTGCGACGCCGCTGTCTTCAACGCCGCAGCGCACCCAGACAGCCGTGGGGCGCTGCCCGGCAGACGCTCCATCAACGTATGCCGTCGCCACCTGAGCGGCCGCTACCGTCTTGCCAGTGCCACCGCCTCCGCGGAGCACGACCAGCGCGGGGTCACCCGCCAGGGCCAGCTCAACGATGCGAGGCCGATCCAGTACTGGGTACCGTTGCCTCGGGAAGAAATATAGACCGTTCTCATCTCGTATGCCTGCGCCAAACGCAGAGTGCCCCCTACTCTCCACCCTGCCAGCTTATAGAGCCGCATACCGACGAGGTTCACTACGCTAGGACGCATGCGCATCGCCACCTGGAACGTGAACTCCATCCGCACCCGTGCCCCGAGAGTCGTCGACTGGCTTGTTCGCGAAGACATCGACGTGCTCGCGATGCAGGAAATCAAGTGCAAGCCGGAGCAGTTTCCGGTCGAGCTCTTCGAACAGGCCGGGTACCACCTCGAGATCCATGGCCTGAACCAGTGGAACGGCGTCGCGTTCGCGAGTCGGCACGAGATGAGTGATGCGCAGCGCGAGTTCGAGGGCATGCCGGGGTTCGGCAAGCCCATCAAGGGGCAGGAGGCCGTGCAGGGCGAAGGCCCGAACGGGCTGCCGCTCGAGGCTCGCGCGCTCGGCGTGACCGTCGGAGACTTGCGCCTGTGGAGCCTCTACGTGCCGAATGGCCGCTCGCTCGACGACCCCCACTTCACCTACAAGCTCGAATGGCTCGCTGCATTGCGCGCGAATGTCGAACGCTGGATCGGCGAACACCCCGACCTGCCGCTCGCGCTCATGGGCGACTGGAACATCGCCCCGCTACCCGGCGACATGGGGGACCCGAGTTTCGTCGAGGGTCTCAGCACGCACATCTCACCCGAGGAACGCAGCATGTTCGCAAGCTTTGCTCCCACGGTGCAGGACGTGGTGCGCCCGCTGGTGCCCGAAGGTTACACGTTCTGGGATTACAAGCAACTGCGCTTCCCGCGCAATGAGGGCATGCGCATCGACTTCATCCTGGGATCGCCCGCCTTCGCCGACGCGGTCGTGGACGCTTCCATCCACCGTGAGGAACGGAAGGGCGACGGCCCGAGCGACCACGTGCCCGTCGTCTGCGACATCGACCCGACGCTGCTCGGCGACACCTTCGAAGACGAAGACGACCGTCCCATGATCTTCGGCTAGCGGTCGTACCGGCCGATCACCAGGCGATCTTCGAGAACTGATGGGTGTCAGCCCCGCAGGTCGACGTACGTCGCCTCACCCGGTGTCACCTTCGCGCGCCCGGCACTGAGCTCGGCGGCGAGCGCAGCGAGCGCGTCGAGCTGATCCTCGGCCACTAGGAACTCTCGCTCGACGGACTCGCCGTACGCGGCTTCGCCGAGCGACCACTGCCGGCGCCGGGCCTCTGCCTCGAGCGCCGCCGACACATCATATGGGGCGAGGATCGCCACCCGCCTGCGCAGCCCCCGCTTCTGGCGGGTCGCGGCCGAGACCGCCTCGGCCACTGCTGCGCGGTATGCACGGGTGAGCCCGCCCGCGCCAAGCAGCACGCCTCCGAAGTAGCGGGTGACGACCGCGACGACGTCGCTCAATCCGGCGCTGGTGAGCGCGTCGAGCATGGGGGCACCCGCGGTGCCGCTCGGTTCGCCATCGTCGTTCGAGCGTTGGTGGCGTTGGTCGGGACCAAGCACGAACGCGCTGCAGTGGTGCCGTGCCCTGGGGTGGGCCTCCCTGGCGGCCGCGATCACTGCCCGAGCTTCGGCCTCGGTCTCGACGCGCTCGATGCGGGCGAGAAACCTCGAGCGGGAGATCTCGAGCTCGGCTTCGGCGGCACCCGCGATCGTCTCGTACTCCACCCCTCTATTCTGCCGTGCCGTATCTCGCGATGCCGAGTGGCTGCCGTGCCGAACGTTGCGTACCGGCGGGTCGGGGTTGCAGCAGCGAGTAGGCTCGGAGCATGGCGGTTCGAGTGGATGCCTGGGTCTGGGCGGCGCGCCTGGCGAAGACGCGCAGCCAGGCGACCGCGGCCTGCAAGGCCGGGCATGTGCGCGTGAACGACGCCGCGGCGAAGCCGGCGCAACCGGTCGATGTCGGTGATGTGGTGCGCGTGAGGCTGCACGGCTTCGAGAAGATCTACCGGGTCACGGGGCTTGCGACCAGGCGCGGCAGCGCGGCCGAGGCGGCGCGCTTGTTCGAGGATCTCACCCCGCCGCCACCGCCGAAAGTCGAACGCCCGGCCGCGATCGTGCGAGACCGCGGTGCCGGGCGTCCGACGAAGCGCGAGCGTCGTGAGCTCGACCGCCTGCGCGGGTTCGAGCGCGGATAGTCGCGGATCGCGAAGCTGCGAAGCTATTCTGCCGAGGCCATCGCCTCCTTGATCTTGACGCGCGCGCCGGTGCGCAGCACGGAGGCCGAATAGATTCGGGCACCGAGCCACCACACCACCGCGATCGAGGCGAGCAGCACCACCGCCGAGAGCACCGGCTCCCACCAGGCCGCGGTGCCGAGGTAGAGGCGCATCGGCATGCCGACCGGTGCTGAGAACGGAATGTAGCTCATCAGCGCGAGCACTTGCGGGTTCGAGTTGAACACGATGATGGCGATGTACGGGATCATTACGAGCCACATAACCGGGCTCGTCGCAGAGGGCACATCTTCCTGCCGCGACACCAGTGCGGCGAGCGACGCGTAGAGGGCGGCGAGGAGCACGAACCCGAGCGCGAACAGGATCGCGAACCAGATGAGCGCCGTGCCGAGCTCGCCGAGCAGCAGGTCCTGCCCCGTGATCAGCATGCCCACGGAGCTGAGGGCGGCGATCGCGACGACCTGGCCGAGCGCAAGCAGGCTGTTGCCGAGAATCTTTCCGGCGAGGATCGTGCGCGCGGACACCGTGGCAAGCAGAATCTCGACGATGCGGGTCTGCTTCTCTTCGACGACGCTCTGCGCGATCGTGGACCCGAAGGTGATCGCGCTCATCATGAACACGACGCCGAACGCGATCGCGATGATGTAGGCGAGGAACGGGTTCTCGGTCGTTGGGGCGAGCAGTTCCACCGTGGGCGACGCGGAAAGCCCCTGCACGAGTCCCATGGGGGCCTCGTCTTTCGCGAGCACCGTCAGGTCGACGGGGGTGTCCCCGCCGGGCACCACGGCGGCGTCCACCTCGCCATCGAGCACGAGCTTCTCGGCGGCGGCACGATCCTCGACCGTCGTCACCTCGTACCCACTGCCGTCGAGGCTCGACGCGACCGACCCGACGGCTGCCACCGTCGGTGTGCTGCCGAAGCCTCCAGATTGCGAGACGATGCCGCCGAACAACACGGAACCGAGCACGAACAACAGCAGCACCGCCGTGGAGATGACAAACGCCTTGCTGCGGAGCTTCGTCGTGATCTCGCGCTCCGCGACGAGCCAGGCGGCCTGGGGCACGCCGATGGGCCGGTGGGCGGTTTCGTGTTGCGTGGTCATTGCACGACCTCCTTGAAGATCTGGGCGAGCGTCGGCGTGAGTCTGCCGAAACGTTGCACATGCATGGGCGAGGATCCTGCCGCACCGCCCGCCACCGCACGGGCAAGCACGGCCTGGGCGGCCTCATCGCTCTCGGCCTCGAATCGGGCGAACCCGCCGTCGAGGTGGGTCAGGGTCACGCCCGGTTGATCCCGCACCCAGCCGGCGTCCGCCGTCGCGCCGGCGAGTTCGATCTCGAACTCGAGGCCGGAGTGCTCTGCGCGCAGCCGCTCGCGGGAACCGGCAGCGAGGATGCGCCCCCCACCGATCACGACGATGTCGTCGCAGAGTCGCTCCACGATGTCGAGCTGATGCGATGAGAAGAGCACGGGCGCGCCCTGTGCCGCGTAATCACGCAGCACCCCGAGCACCACCTCGACCGCCATCGGGTCGAGGCCCGAGAACGGTTCATCGAGCACGAGCGCTACGGGCCTGTGGACCAGCGCCGCGGCGATCTGGGCACGCTGCTGGTTGCCGAGAGAGAGGCTCTCGAGCGTGTCGTTTGCGCGCTCGGAAAGACCGAGACGCTCGAGCAGCGCGTCGACCTCCGCCCTTGCTGCTGCCGTGCTGAGCCCGTGCAGCCGGCCCAGATAGGTTAGCTGCTCGGCGACCTTCATCTTGGGATACAGTCCCCGCTCCTCGGGCATGTATCCGAAGCGTGCCCGGTCCGCCGAGGTGATCGGTCGACCATCGAGCGTCACGGTGCCGCCGTTGGCGGCAAGCACCCCGAGGATGATGCGCATCGTCGTTGTTTTGCCCGCCCCGTTGCCTCCGACGAAGCCGGTCATCCGGCCGCCCGCGACTTCGAATGTCACATCGTCGAGCACCAATCGGTCACCGAATTGCCGAGTGACTCCGTTCACCTCGATCATGTCTCTCCCTCCCGTTGGTGCGCCGCGCGGCGGTGTCTGCCAAGCAGCGGTTGGTTGCGTTTGCCGGGCTGCGGCTGCCGGCGCATGGTTCTACGCTACGGTCACGATGCCCGGGTGCGCCTCCCCCTCAAGGTGGAATCGGTTCGCCGCCCCGGGGATCCTCGTCCCACGTGCGGTGGAGGCGACATGTGCGCGCGTGCGCGTAGCCTGAAGGTATGACCTCGGCAGATACCACCGGTTGGCGGCGTCCCGCGCCCAGCCACGGAGATAAGCGGGCCGACCTCGGTCTCGCGGTGCTCCTCGCGCTCGGTGCCACCACCACCTCACTGTTATATTCTCGCACGGGAATGTACGAGAACACCGCACCGATCTGGGTGTGCGTGCTCGGACTCGCGCTGTGCACACTCCCCCTCGCACTGCGTCGCAGCTTCCCCGTGCCGGTTGCGGTTGCCGTCTCGGTCGGCTTCTTCATATGCGGGCAGTTCGCCGTGCCGGAGACGCTCATGGTGAACATCTGCCTCTTCATTGCGCTGTACACCGTGGGAGCGTGGGAGTCGAACCGCCCGCTCGCGATCTGGACGCTTCTGATCATCGCCGTCGCCATGGTCGGGTGGCTCGTGATCTCCCTCATCATCTCGTCGTCGGACACCGACTGGCTGCCGGGGGTCTCTCGCGTCGGCCTGTTCTCCGCGTTCGCCACCTTTGCCGCGCTGCAGATCATCACGAACCTGCTCTATTTCGCGGGCGCGATTTTCTTCGGAATGAACTCGTGGCGCGCCGCCCACGTCAAGGCCGTGCTCGAGGCGCAAGGGCGCGAACTCGAGCTCGAGCGACGCACGAGCGCGCAGCAGGCCGTCTCGCTCGAGCGGCTCGCAATCGCCCGCGAGTTGCACGACGTGGTCGCGCACCACGTGTCGGTGATGGGTGTGCAGGCGGCAGCGGCGCGAATGTCACTCGACAAGGATCCGAGCGCCGCACAGCAGGCGCTCGAGTTCGTCGAGACGAGCGCTCGCACCGCAGTCACGGAACTTCGGGCGCTGGTGCACACGCTGCGCAGCCCCGACTCCGAGGAACCTGGATCCACGGTCGGCGTGGCGCACCTGGCGTCGCTCGTCGCGGATGCGCAGCGGTCCGGCACGCCCACCACGCTCATTGTCGCCGGGGAACCCCGCGCGTTGCCACTGCTTGTCGACGTGGCGCTCTATCGCGTCGCCCAGGAGGCGCTGACCAATGTTCGCAAGCACGCGGGACGCGGGGCGAGCGCCGAGGTGCGGCTGCGGTTTAGTGCGGACCGAGTCGAGCTCGAGATCAGCGATAACGGTGTGCGGCAGCGTCTCACCCGCCCCGGCACGATGGGTGCTGCGAGTGCAACGGGCGCAGGACTCGGGCTGCAGGGGATGCGGGAGCGTCTCGGCGCGGTGGGTGGCAGCCTTGAGACTCAGCGACGCGAAACCGCGGGTGCACCCGGCACGAGCGGCTTCCTCGTGCGCGCGTCGGTTCCGTTGCTGCGGTCCGACCCGCACGACGCGGCACCGCTCGCGGAGGGAGCGGTGGCATGATCCGAGTCCTGCTTGTCGACGATCAGGAGTTGGTGCGCTCGGGGTTTCGGGTGATCCTCGAATCGCAATCGGACATCAGGGTGGTGGGCGAGGCCGCTGACGGCGAGCAAGCGGTCGCACTCGCGCGGGAGCTCACGCCAGACGTCATCTGCATGGACATTGAGATGCCCGTGCTGAACGGTATCGAGGCGTCGCGCCGGATTCTCATGACGTCAGAGGACAGCTCGGCAGTGCTCATGCTCACAACCTTCGGCCATGACGAGTACCTCTTCGATGCACTCGCGGCGGGCGTGAGCGGCTTCCTCCTCAAGACGTCTCGCGCCGAGCAGCTCATTGACGCGGTGCGGACCGTGGCCGCGGGGGACGCGCTGCTCGGTCCCGACGTGACGCGAGCGGTCATGCAGCGCGCCACGCAACTCCCTCGCCCGCGTGGAACCGATGCACCCGAGCTTTCGAGCTCGCACGCTCTCCGAGCCGCCATGGACCAAGCGGGACTCACCGAGCGGGAGCGAGAGGTGCTTGAGCTCGTCGCCGCGGGGCGTTCAAATGGCGAGATAGCCGCGGAGCTGTTTCTCGGCGAGGCGACCATCAAGACACACGTCTCGAATCTGTTGCAGAAGCTGGGCGCTCGGGATCGCGTGCAACTCGTCGTCTGGGTGCACACGATGAACGCGGCTGCGTCCTAGGCCGAGGACTTCCGATCGGTGAGCCAGGACTTCGGCAGACAGCGGAGCAATCCGAGTAGCCCTCGAAGAAAACACAGCGCGATCACGAGGGCGAATGAGAGCAGCAGGATGATGGTGATCCACCCTCCTGCAAGCGCTACCGTGAGCAGCGACACGAGCGCGCCGACAAGCGCGGCCACGGAGATCGCGACTCTCGGTCGACTACCGGTCGAGCCTGCGCTGCCCCCGCCGCTCGTGAGCAAGAGGAAGAGATCGGTAATGAACAGCATCACGGCACCGACCGCGACACCGATCTTCACATATCGGCGCGTGCCGCGATGCACGAACGCTGCCGCTCGTAACTCTCCCCAGCCGAGAGGATGCGACATGGTCATGATCGTGAGGCCGAGCAGACTCAGCGCACCGGTCGCAGAACACGCCGCTGCAAGCACCAGCAGCGCGACGACCGGGAGTCCAGCCGCCGCGAGAGCAAACGCTAGGGCATTGCAGACAAGTGACAGCACGAGAGCAAGGTTCGCGGTTGCCCAAAGCACCGCCCGCTGCTTATCAATCACCACGGACTTCTGCCGTTCCTCTCGAGATCGAGAAACCCCCGCGATCCCAGTGAAATCAAGGGATCTGCGGGGGTTCCGTCACGCGGAGCCAGGGGGATTTGAACCCCCGGTCGAGTTTAACCCCGACCCTTCATTAGCAGTGAAGTCCGTTCGGCCGCTCCGGCATGGCTCCGTAGACCATCCTAGGGGAATCCGTCGGCACCGAGAAATCGGTGTGCAAACCGGCGTCTAGTACTGGGTTCGCCCTGCGGAGCACGTCTGAGTTGCGGCAGACTGTCCAGTGACGTTTTCTGGCAACACGGTCGTGGGAGGCTCTTCAGCAGGGGCCTCCTCGGCCGGTGCCTCCTCAGCGGGTGCCTCTTCGACCGGCGCTTCGGCCTCGGTCGGTTCCGCTGGAGCGGCATTCGGATCCTCGACCGCAGCCTCGCCGACGGCGGAAAGCTCGAATGGTTGCCCACTCAACACCACGTTAATCAGTTCACTTCCGGACGCATAGTCCGGGCTCAGACGGCCCGGCAGTGAAGGATGAGTGTAGCTCGGATACTGCACGAATGTGACACGATTCAGATCGATGTCGACTACGGTGCCAGCGAGTTGCTGCATGAACTGGACCGACGCCATGCTGCTCGACATGGTCAAGTTCTCGAACCCTGCCTTCGCGAGACCGTACACCTTGACCGGGTTGCTCAGCGTTTCCGCGCTCTTCAACTGACGCAGTAGCGCCGACATGAACACCTGCTGATTGCTGATACGGCTTACGTCGCTCCCGTCGCCCACGCCGTACCGCGTACGGAGGAACTGCAACGCCTCGATGCCCTGCAGGGTGACCTCGCCGGCGGGCAGGTCAAGATCCGCCTTGTCGTCCTGGATCGGCTGGGCAAGACACACCGTCACTCCGCCGATCGCGTTCGAAATATCGACGACCCCATTGAAATCGACCATCGCTGCGTACGGAATTGCCATTCCGGTCAGCTCCGTGATCGTGGCTGCCGTGCAGCCAAGACCGCCGTACTGCAGCGAGGTGTTGATCTGCTGCTCGCTCATCGCGCTGTATGTTTCCCCGGTTTCGGGGTTGGTGCACTCGGGAATGGGAACCATAAGATCGCGAGGAAAACTGATCACCGTGGCGCTCTGATGATCGGCGGGCACGTGCAACAGCAGGTTCACATCGTTGAGCTCGCCCTCTTCGCCGTCATTGATCACGGAGTCTTCACCGCGCCGATCCGACCCGACCAGCAAGATCGTGAGCTCACCCTCAAGAGACTGAGCGCCAGCGCCGACCGTCTGTGCGGGGGGCGGGGTTCCCAGGTCAACCGTCTCTGCGCTCTGCACAACA